>MRWG01000169.1_pt1 | contig 112570 bp, 105 predicted proteins | sample 1013341 | NCBI WGS metagenome assembly MRWG01 (sample SAMN06117577, study PRJNA244670) | biofilm metagenome | biome: Water; feature: Cathode Biofilm; material: Biofilm; isolation source: microbial consortium enriched at the cathode of a solar microbial fuel cell | place: USA: District of Columbia...
TGAGCGGCTTGTCCTCGCCGTAGTCCGCGCGGAGCGCCATCAGACCCGGCATCTCGGTTTCGGCGATGTCGAGTTCCTTGCGGCCGTAACCCGCGAGCGCGATGTCCTTGACGATATAATCCTGTGCCATTCGGGGGGTGGCTCCTTGCGTTGCAATGTCGCGAGGCAGATAGCACTCGCCCCCCGATTGGGCAATGCGCGATCACCCCGCCACACCCCCGGCGGCGGCGGTGGTGGCCCCGGTCCAGTTCTGACCAGTCGCCACGATACAGCTCACCCCATTGGGACGCGTGACGAAAACGGTAAAGCTGCCGGTCTCTTCCGAGGCCCAGACCTCGAGCAACTGCTGCGGGTTCTGCAAGCCGCCCCCGGCGGGGCTTTCCTTGTAACGGCCTTCAAGCCGCTCGACGAGCGCATCGCGTGGCAGGCAGGCCACACCCTGTGCCTGCGCCTGCACCGCAAGCGGCGGGGCAAGCGCGGCGGCGCCAAAGATGAGTGCGGTGGAACAAAGACGTTTGAACATGGTGTCCTCCATTGATGCCGGGCGCGCGGGTTGCGCGACCTCTGTCCAGAATCTGGGAACGGCGGTGCCACACCGCACTAAAATTCGGCGCACAACCGCGCGAGGCGCGCGTGTGCCTCTGGTGCCGGGCACGCTTCGGGGCTACCTCGGGTGGATGACACGCTACCTCACCTTTTCCGGCCCCGCGGCGCGGCTGCAATACGCCCTGTTGATGGCGCTCTTCCGCGTCGCGGTGACGCGCGGTCTCTATGGCCGTTTTGCGCGGGGACTTGGGCGGCTGTTTCCCTCCGGCACGGCGGTCTGGCTGCACGAGGACGGCGCGCCGCCCTATCGCATCGCACTCGATGACGGCTACTGGACGCGATTCGCGCTCTGGCGCGCGCCCTACGAGCCCGAGGTCGCCGCCGTCCTTCGCGCCGCCGCCGGGGCCGCCCCTCTCTTTTGCGATCTTGGCGCAAACAAGGGCTATTGGACCACCCGAGCCGCACCGCTCTTTGACCATGTCATCGCGGTCGAGGCCTCGAATGCCACCTTTGCCGCGTTACAGGCCAATGCCGGGCACCTGCCCAACGTCACCCTGCACCGCGCGGCGATTCATGGGCGCTCGGGAAATACGCTGGAATTCGTCAACACCCATCTCAGCCACGCCTCTGCCCGGCTCGCGGGCGATGGACCCACGCGCGCTCAGGATCATGTCGAGACCGTGACCACACTAGCCGTCGATGATCTCGTGCCCGCAGGCCAGCCCGCGCTCATCAAGCTCGATGTCGAGGGGGCCGAGATCGCGGCCATCGACGGCGCCGCCCGCGCGCTCAAGGACGGCGCGGTGCTGATCTACGAGGATCACGGAAACGATCCGGACTGCACGGTCAGCGCGTACCTGCTGGATCAGCCCGGCATGCGGCTCTATTCCGCCGGAAACGGCCTTGTTTCCATGCCGGACCTCGCCTCCATTCGCGCCCTCAAAAGCGATCCGTTCAAAGGCTATAATTACATCGCCGCCAGGGAGGGTTCGCCGCTCCTCGCCGCCATCGCCACGCGCTTTGCAAATCTCGCGCAGTCCCGCTAATCAGGGTCACCCAAAGACCGGAGCCCCCATGCCCAAACCCCGCGCCTGGCAAAAGATGCTCTCGGGCCGCAGGCTCGACCTGCTCGATCCCACGCCCGTCGATATCGAGATCGAGGATATCGCCCACGGTCTGAGCTTCGTCGCGCGCTGGAACGGGCAGACGCTGGGGGATTTTCCCTATTCGGTGGCCGAGCACTCGCTTCTGGTGGAGCGGCTCTATTCCCGCCTAGCACCGCGCGCACCGTCAAAATGGCGGCTCGCGGCGCTCTTGCACGATGCCCCGGAATACGTCATCGGCGACATGATCTCGCCAGTCAAGAACGCGGTTGGGCCGGGCTATGACGAGCTCGACAAGCGGCTCGCGGCGGCGGTGCATTTGCGGTTCGGCCTGCCCGCCACACTGCCCGCGCAGGTGAAGCGACAGATCAAGCGCGCCGACAAGGTCAGCGCCTGGATGGAAGCCACTGAAATCGCCGGGTTTACCGTGGCCGAGGCCGACCGCTTCTTCGGCAAGCCCGACAGCGCGCTAATGGAGGGCCTGAGCCTGAGCCTGCGCCCCCCGGTCGAGACGCGCGCGGCCTATCTCGTGCGACACAAGGCGCTGATCGCGGAGATGGGTTAGATCCACCCGCCCCGCGACATCAGGCCCAGCGCCTCGAGTTGCCGCCAACCGGCGAGCCGGGTGGAACGCGGGCACCACAGGTCCGGGTCGGCGGCGAGCGCATCGTAATATCTGTCGTATAGCGCGCTATTGGCAAAATGCTCCTGCCGGTGCTTTTCCTCACCCGCGCGGACCACCGCCGTGTCGAGGAATTTCGAATGCAGCAGCACCCCGGAGGTCAACTCGCCCCCGTCGGTGGCATAGACATGGTTGAGCCGCCGCGGCAGCAGGCTGTGGCTGGAGCTGACATAGGCATAGCGCCAGTGCCATTTCACCAGCGGCACCTTGCCCATCGTCGGCGCGCGGCGCGGCTCGGTGGCAAAGAACAGGCGCGCGCGGGGGCCGCCCTGTATCCAGAGGTTCTGCAAGTCCGCCTTGCGCCGCAGCCCGTAATTGCCGGCGTCGAACCAGCACAGGCTGTGGAACGGGTCGTCGCCGGGCGCGTGGCGCTGCGTCGAGAGCCGCCCTTTCGGATACATGTCGAGCATCAGCGCGCCAAAGGACGCACGCCCCTGGCGCTCCAGCCAATCGCAAAGCGCGGGCAGGGGCCGCGTCTCGTGATAGGGGTAGACGAGGCATTCGTCGGCATCGAGCGTCAGGCACCAATGCCCGTGCCCGTGCCGCATCATGAGCCATGTCAGCCAATCCATCCCGAATCGCGACCGTTTGTAGCTGTGCGCCGTGTTCCAGAGCGACACGTCGCCCTGCGCGGTGAGATGGTCGCGCGTGCCGTCGTCGCTGGCATTGTCGACGATCAGGAAGTGATCCACGCCGAGACGCCGGTGATGGGTGAGAAAATGCCCGACCCGCTGCGCCTCGTTGCGCATCGTGGCAAAGCACAGGATGTCGTCCGCCCCGATGCCCCCGGTCCTGTCGATGACGGCGCGCAGCTGCCGCCGCTTTGTCACCGCCCGCGCCAGCAGCCTGCGCCGCCGCCAGCGCAACCGGTAGGCCAGGATCAGGTCTTTCAAGGTCTCGCGCACCGCCTGCCGCCCCTTCTTGCCCGGTTTCAGGGTCGGCGGTCCCGGTCGCAAAGTCCAGTGTCCGTGCGTCCGCCTATTGCGCTGCTTTGTCGGCGTGGACCATGTCGGAGATGTAATTCCACAGGTCGTCGCGCAGGTCGTCGCGCGCCAGGGCAAACGCCACCGTCGCCTGAAGGAACCCGGCCTTGGACCCGCAATCGAAACGCTGCCCGCGGAAGCGGTAGCCGTAGACCTCCTCGCCATCCTCGCGCGCCGCGTCGATCGCGTCGGTAAGCTGGATTTCGCCGCCCGCGCCGGTCTGCTTCTTGTTCAGTTTCTGCAGCACCGTGGGCGTCAGGATATAACGCCCGATCACCGCGAGGTTGGACGGTGCGGTGCCTGCCTCGGGCTTTTCCACCATGCCCTTGGTCGAGACGATGCTGCCCATGTCCTCCTTGACGTCGAGGATACCGTAGGCGTTGGTCCTGTCGTCGGGCACTTCCATCGCGGCGACCATGTTGCCGCCGGTCTCCTCGAACGTCTCGACCATCTGCTGCAGGCAGGGCTTTTCCGCGGCGATCACGTCATCGGGCAGGATCACGGCAAAGGGCTCGTTGGCAATGAAACGACGCGCGCACCACACCGCGTGGCCGAGGCCGAGCGGCTTGTGCTGGCGTATGTAGGCGATCTCGCCGCTGTCCATGTTGGTGGACTTGAGGATATCGAGAAGCTCGTCCTTGCCCTTCTTGCGCAGCTCCTGCTCGAGCTGCGGGGCATTGTCGAAATAATCCTCGAGCGCGTTCTTGCCGCGCGACGTGATGAAGATGAATTCCTTGATACCGGCGGCGCGCGCCTCGTCGATGGCGTATTGCACCAGCGGGCGATCGACGAGCGTCATGATTTCCTTGGGCACCGACTTCGTCGCCGGAAGAAACCGTGTCCCGAGGCCCGCCACCGGAAAGATCGCCTTGGTTACTCGTTTACGCATAACCTGCTCCTGAATGGAATTTTGCGCTACAATACATAAATGGCGACGTATTTGTATAAGGTTAAGGTGAAACTGTGGGCATTTTTTGTCACTTTACAACCGGGGCGCGCGGCGGGGCCGCCAGCGGCATGTGTCGGTTGACGTCCTTGTAGAGCAGATAGCGAAATGGCCCCGGTCCCCCGGCATAGCAGGCCTGGGGACAGAACGCGCGCAGCCACATGAAATCGCCTGCCTCGACCTCGACCCAGTCGCGGTTGAGCCGGTAGACGGCCTTGCCTTCGAGCACGTAGAGCCCGTGCTCCATCACGTGCGTCTCCTCGAAGGGGATCACGCCGCCGGGCTGAAACGTGACGATGGTCACGTGCATGTCGTGGCGCAGATCCTCGGGATCGACAAAGCGCGTCGTCGCCCATGCGCCGTTTGTGTCGGGCATCGGCACGGGCGCGATCTCGCGCTCGTCAAGCACCAGGGGCGGCGGCGCATCGAGCCCCTCGACCGCGACATAATGCTTGCGAAACCAGTGAAAGCGCAGCGGCGCATCGCCCGCGTTGCGCAGCCGCCACTCGGCGCCGGGGGGGATGTAGGCATAACCGCCCGGCCCCAGATCATGCGCCTCCTCACCGATATGGAGACGCATCGCTCCATCCAGCACGAAGAGCACCGCCTCGGTGCCCGGCTCGGTCTCGGGGCGATCGCTTCCGCCGCCGGGGGCGATCTCTGCGATATACTGCGAGAAGGTCTCGGCAAAGCCCGACATCGGGCGCGCCAGCACCCAGAATCGCGCACCCTCCCAGAACGGCAGCAGGCTTGCGACGATATCGCTCATGCAGCCGCCGGGAATGACGGCATAGGCCTCGGTAAACACCGCGCGCCCGGTCATCAGCCGGGTCTGCGGCGGAAGCCCGCCCTCGGGCGCGTGGTAGGAACGGTCGGTCATGGCGTGGTCTCTCCCGAATGGCCCGGCGCGGTGCAGCGCTCAGGCGATATCCATCTCTCGCATCATTGCCTCGAGGCGCGGCACGTCCTCGGGGTTGTTGAGCTCCCAGAACTGCCGCCCGCGGGCCTCCCCCTCGACGCAGAGCATCGCGCGTCCGTTCTCGAGAAAACGCAACTGCTCCAGCCCTTCCAGCCCTTCGAGCGGCCCCGGTGCCCAACCCGGATAGGCCGCGAGCGCCGCCGCACGATAGGCATAGACGCCGACATGATGAAACACCGGTGTGGCATCGGCATCGTCGTAGCGGTCAGGGGTGAAAGGGATCACCTCCTTGGAGAAATAGAGCGCGTGGCCCAGGCGGTCGAAAACGGCGGTGGTGCCGCCGACACGCCCCTCGGCGCGGTCCTGCAAAAAGCCGTTCAGCGCGCGCCCGTCGCAGCGCAGCACCGGCGTCGCCGCGCCCGCCTCCGGATCGGCGCACAGCCCGGCCACGAGGTCCGACACGAACCACGGCGGGGTAAGCGGGGCATCGCCCTGAAGGTTGACGACAATCTCGTATCCTTCGCCCAGCGCGGCATGGGCCGCGGCGCAGCGCTCGGTGCCGTTGGCGCAGGTTTCAGGCGTCATCACAACCTCGGCGCCGAATCCCTCCGCCGCGTCGCGGATACGCGCGTCGTCGGTCGCCACCACCACGCGGTCCACGCCCGGCACCGCGCAAGCAGCGGCCCACGAGCGTTCGATCAGCGTGCGCGCCACGCCCCCCGCGCCCTTCAGCGGCACCAGCGGCTTGCCGGGATAGCGGGTCGAGGCATAGCGCGCGGGGATGACGACTAGCACGCCCACGCTCAACCCTCCGCGAGATCGACGCCCGGCGCGCAGGCGATGAAGAACGGGTTTGCGAACCCCGGCTTGCCATAGGTAAGCGGCATCAGATCATCGAAGCGCAGCACGCGCCCCCCCGCACCTGTCAGCACGGCGTGACCGGCGGCGGTGTCCCATTCCATCGTGCGCCCGAGGCGCGGGTAGAGATCGGCCTCGCCGCTCGCCACGAGGCAGAACTTGAGTGAAGAGCCAGCGCTCGTCATGTCGCGCACATTGTAGCGCGAGATATAATCGTCGGTGGCCTGATCGCGATGCGATTTGGACGCCACCACCATGAGCGCGGCATTGTCCGGCTGCGAAACACGCAGCGGGCTCTGCGCGCCGGGTGTGTCGGGATCGAATGGCCCCGCCTCCTCGACGGCGCGGCCATCGGGCAGGGTGTAGAACATGCGGCCCCGCGCGGGCGCATAGACGATTCCGCGCACCGGTACGCCGTCCTCGACCCAGGCGATGTTGACGGTGAAATCCCCCCGCCGGTTGATGAATTCCTTGGTCCCGTCCAGCGGATCGACGATGAGAAAACTCGTCACGCTCTGCCCGTGCGAGGCGGCCTGTTCCTCGGTCACCAGTGCCACATCGGGAAACGCCGCGCGCAGCCCTGCCGAGATCAGCGCGTCCGCCATCTCGTCGGCCTCGGTCACCGGGCTTGCGTCGGATTTCACCTTCACCTCGAAATCAGGGCCCTCGTAGATCTCCATGATCCGCGCGCCCGCGGCGACCGCCAGCCGGCGCATTTCCGCGATCAATCGTTCCTGCTCCAAATCGTCGTTCCCCTGCCTGATTTGCGCCACTTTGCGGCACTAGTGGATGGATCAATCGATGCCCCTTATGCTAGGTTCGGTGCGGATCGGCAAGGAACCGGCCACAGGGGTCGCCGGGAACGAGGCAACAGCGCATGTTCAAGACCGTTCGACCGTCGTCCTCGCTGCATTCGGCGGTCGTGATCCTAGAGTTGATCTACCACGCCACCGTGCGCAGTATCCGCCAGCAGCACGGAAACGCGATCGTGGCGCTCGGGCTCAACATCGTGACCGTCATCATCATGGTGATGGCATTCTACCTGTTCTTCTCGGTGCTGGGCATCAGGTCGGTCAAACTGCGCGGCGATTTCCTGCTGTTCATGATGTCGGGGATTTTCCTGTACATCACGCATATCAAGGTGCTTGGCGCGGTGGTGGGCTCGGATGGCCCTGCCTCGCCGATGATGCAGCACGCGCCCATGAATACCGCGATCACCATCTCTTCCGCGGCACTCGGATCGCTCTATATCCAGACGTTGTCGCTCATCATCGTGCTGTTCGTGTACCACGTCGGCGTCAAGCCGATCACCATCTACCAGCCGGCCTATGCCTATGGCATGGTGCTTCTGGCGTGGTTTACCGGATTCGGTGTGGGACTCGTGCTGCTGGCGCTCAAGCCGTGGTTCCCGACCTTCGTCAAGCTGTTCACCACAATCTACCAGCGGGCCAACATGATCGCCTCGGGCAAGATGTTCGTGGTCAACATGCTGCCGCCGATGATTTATAATATGTTTTCCTGGAACCCCCTGTTTCACAACATCGACCAGGCGCGCGGCTACGTGTTCATCAACTACTTCCCGCACAAGACGTCGTTGATGTACCCGATCTATGTCGGCATCTGCCTCGTCATGCTCGGGTTGATAGGCGAGTTCTACACGCGCCGCCACGCCTCGCTGTCGTGGAGTGCGCGGCGCTGAAGCCTTGGTCCGCGTCCCGTTCGTCTCAGGTGACGACGCGCATGGTCAGGTTGATGCGTCCCGGCCCGCGCAACAGCCGCGACGAGCCCGGGCGAAGCCGGTCCACCCCGTGATAGGCGAGCCGCGCCGCGCCGCCCAGCACGATGACATCGCCCGACTGCAGCCAGGCGGATTCGGTCGGCCCGCCGCGGGTCGTGTTGCCCACGCGAAACAGCGCCTCGTCGCCCAGCGAGATCGACACCACGGGCCAGTCGAAATCGGCCTCGTCGCGGTCCTGGTGCATCCCCATGCGCGCCTCTGGCTCGTAGAAATTCACCAGGCAGCAATCGGGATCGCGCCGCCCATCCACCAGCGCCCGCCAGACGCCAAGCGCGGTTTCGGGCACCTGCGGCCATTCCATGCCATCGGGGTGGCGCGGCTCGTAGCGATAACCCTTGCGGTCGCTGATCCAGCCCAGCCGCCCCGCCGAGGTCATGCGCACGCTCATCGCCTTGCCCGAGGGCGTGATGGGGCGAAAGAGCGGCGCCGCCATCACCACCGCGCGCACCTCCGCAACGAGCCGCGCCTGCGCGTCGGACGCGAGCCAGCCACGGTAGAGCGCGGCGCCGCGCAAGGTGAGGGTCGGGTCGGTCATGGCGGCTTTTTTCATCGCACGCACAGGGTCCCTGTGGCAATCGGGTCGAATTGACCGCAAAGCGCAAGCCCGAATGCTTGCAGGGCTGACCCGCCCTGCCTATATAGCCCACGAACCGCGGGACGGCCTTGCCGCTCCGCGTCGCAAATCCGGGGGCCCGATGCCGAAACGGGTCGGGGCTCCGCCACATCGCCTGAATTAAGAAGGGATCGAAAACATGGCCAAAGTGATTGGTATCGACCTCGGGACCACCAATAGCTGCGTCGCGATCATGGATGGCAGCCAGCCCCGCGTGATCGAGAACTCGGAAGGTGCCCGCACCACCCCCTCCATCGTCGCCTTTACCGAGAGCGAGCGGCTCGTCGGCCAGCCCGCCAAGCGGCAGGCGGTGACCAACCCGGAAAACACGATCTTCGGCGTAAAACGCCTGATCGGTCGTCGGGTGAACGATTCCGATCTCGCCAAGGACAAGAAGAACATGCCCTTTGCCGTGATCGACGGTGGCAACGGCGACGCTTGGGTCGAGGCACGCGGCGAGAAATATTCGCCCAGCCAGATTTCCGCCTTCATCCTCGGCAAGATGAAGGAAACCGCCGAGAGCTATCTCGGCGAGGAGGTGACGCAGGCCGTCATCACCGTTCCCGCCTATTTCAACGACGCCCAGCGCCAGGCCACCAAGGACGCAGGCAAGATCGCCGGGCTCGAGGTGCTGCGCATCATCAACGAGCCGACGGCGGCCGCGCTTGCCTACGGTCTCGAAAAGGAAAACACCCACACCATCGCCGTCTATGACCTCGGCGGCGGCACGTTTGACGTGACCATCCTCGAGATCGACGACGGTCTCTTCGAGGTGAAATCCACCAATGGGGACACGTTCCTCGGCGGCGAGGATTTCGACATGCGCATCGTCAACTACCTCGCCGAGGAGTTCCAAAAGGAACACGGCGTAGACCTGACGAAGGACAAGATGGCTCTCCAGCGCCTCAAGGAGGCCGCCGAGAAGGCCAAGATCGAGCTGTCGAGCTCCAGCCAGACCGAGATCAACCAGCCGTTCATCTCGATGAGTTCCAACGGCCAGCCGCTGCACATGGTGGTCAAGCTCACCCGCGCCAAGCTCGAAAGCCTCGTGAGCGACCTCATCACCGCGTCGATCAAGCCGTGCAAGGCAGCGCTCAAGGATGCCGGCATCTCCGCCTCCGAGGTGGACGAGGTCGTGCTCGTCGGCGGCATGACGCGGATGCCCAAGGTGATCGAGGAAGTGACCAAGTTCTTCGGGCGCGAGCCGCACAAGGGCGTCAACCCCGACGAGGTGGTGGCGATGGGCGCCGCCATTCAGGCAGGCGTGCTGCAAGGCGACGTCAAGGACGTGGTGCTTCTCGACGTGACCCCGCTCAGCCTCGGCATCGAGACGCTCGGCGGTGTGTTCACGCGTCTCATCGACCGCAACACCACGATCCCGACCAACAAGTCGCAGATCTTCTCCACCGCCGAGGACAACCAGTCGGCTGTGACGATTCGCGTCTTCCAGGGCGAGCGCGAGATGGCCGCCGACAACAAGATGCTCGGCCAGTTCAACCTCGAGAACATCCCGCCGGCGCCCCGTGGCATGCCCCAGATCGAGGTGACCTTCGACATCGATGCCAACGGCATCGTCAATGTCAGTGCCAAGGACAAAGGCACCAACAAGGAGCAGAAGATCACCATCCAGGCGTCGGGCGGCCTGACGGACGAGGATATCGAGAAGATGGTCAAGGAGGCCGAGGAGAACGCCGAGGCCGACAAGGCCCGCCGCGAACTCGTCGAGGCCCGCAATCAGGCCGAAAGCCTTGTCAACTCGACGGAAAAATCCCTCGAGGAACACGGCGACAAGGTCGATCCGACGACCGTGGAGGCAATCGAGCTTGCCATTTCCGCGCTCAAGGAAGACCTCGAAAAGGACGACGCCACCGCCGAAAAGATCAAGGCCGGTATCCAGAACGTCGCCGAGGCCTCGATGAAGCTTGGCGAAGCCATCTACAAGGCCAGCCAGCAGGAGGACGAGGACGAGGCCAACTCCGCCGATGCCGGGCCGGGCGAGGATGACATCGTCGATGCCGATTTCGAGGACATCGACGACGACAAGCGCCACTGAGGCGATACGCCTTGCGCCGGGGCCCTTGCGGCCCCGGCCTGCGCTTGAAGGAGATCCCAGATGGCCAAACGCGACTATTACGAGGTGCTCGGCCTGTCCAAGGGGGCCTCGGCGGACGAGATCAAGAAGGCCTATCGCCAGAAGGCGAAGGAGCTGCATCCTGACCGCAACAAGGACAACGCCGACGCCGAGCGCCAGTTCAAGGAGGCGGGCGAAGCCTATGACGTCCTGAAGGACCCCGAGAAGAAAGCGGCCTATGACCGGTTCGGCCATGCCGCCTTCGAGGGCGGCATGGGCGGCGGCGGAGGGCCACGGCCCGGCGGCGGCTTTGGCGGCGGGCCCGGCCAGGGCGACTTCGCCTCCGCCTTCTCCGACGTGTTCGACGATCTCTTCGGCGATTTCATGGGCGGCGGACGCGGCGGCGGACGCCAGCGCGCCGCGCGCGGTGCCGACCTGCGCTACAACATGCGCGTGACGCTCGAAGAGGCCTATACCGGCTTGCAGAAGATGATCAAGGTCACCAGTGCCGCGACATGCGACGCCTGTGACGGATCGGGGGCCGAGGGCGGCGCACAGCCCAGCACCTGCCCGACCTGCTCGGGCATGGGCAAGGTGCGCGCGCAACAGGGGTTCTTCACGGTAGAGCGGACCTGCCCCACCTGCGGCGGACTTGGCCAGATCGTCAAGAACCCGTGCAAGGAATGCCAGGGCCAGGGCCGCGTGCCCAAGGAACGCGCGCTCAGCGTCAACATCCCGGCAGGCGTCGAGACCGGCACCCGCATCCGCCTGTCAGGCGAGGGCGAGGCGGGGATGCGCGGCGGCCCCGCGGGTGATCTTTACATCTTCATCGAGGTTGCCCCGCACGAGATATTCGAGCGCGAAGAGGCCAACCTGTTCTGCCGCGTGCCGGTGTCGATGACGCGCGCCGCGCTGGGCGGCGATATCGAGGTGCCGACGATCGACGGCGGCCGCTCGCGCGTCAAGATTCCCGGCGGCTCGCAATCGGGTCGCCAGATGCGCCTGCGCGGCAAGGGTATGCCGGCGCTGCGCGGCGGCGGGCAGGGTGACATGTTCATCGAGCTCGCGGTCGAGACCCCGGTGAACCTCACCAGCCGCCAGAAGGAACTGCTGCGCGAGTTCGAGACCATGAGCGAGGACAACAACCCCGAGAGCAAGAGCTTCTTCTCCTCGGTCAAGGATTTCTGGGACTCGATGAAAAGCTGACGGGCGGCCGTCAGCCGTTAACCTCCTGGTAAGGCGGGTGCGCGATGCTGCCCGGTATGCAGACGCCGCCCGCCTTTTCCGATGCCTGCCTGCCGCTCTTCTCCGCGGCCCCGGTGCCGGCTGACCGGCCTAACAGGGCCGAGCGGCATCCGCCCTATGTCCGCGACCACCGCCGCCGCCTGCGCGAGCGGTTCCTCGCGGGCGGTGCCGCGGCGGTGCCGGATTACGAAATGCTCGAATTGGTGCTCTTCCGCGCCATCCCCCGCCGCGACGTCAAGCCGATCGCCCATGCCCTGCTCACGCAGTTCGGCGATTTCGCGGGTGTGCTCTCGGCCCCGTCCGAGCAGCTCTCGGAGGTGGGCGGCGTGGGCGCGTCGGTCATCACCGAGTTGCGCATCGTCGAGGCCGCCGCTCACCGGCTCGCACAATCCCGCGTGATGGGGCGTCAGGCGATCTCGTCATGGACCGCGCTGATCGACTATTGCCGTACCAGCATGGCGCATCGCGGGACCGAGCAGTTTCGCGTGTTCTACCTCGACCGCAAGAACGTGCTCATTGCCGACGAGGAACAGGCGCGCGGCACCGTCGATCACGTTCCGGTCTACCCGCGCGAGGTGGTCAAGCGCGCGCTGCTGCTCGATGCCAGCGCGCTCATCCTCGTGCATAACCACCCCTCCGGCGATCCCGCCCCCTCGCAGGCCGACATCTCCATGACCGCCGAGGTCGCGCGCGCCGCCGAGGCGCTCGGCCTCGTGCTGCACGATCACGTCATCATCGGCAAATCGGCCGAGGCCAGCTTTCGCGCCGAGGGCTACCTGTAACGGGTCACGGCAGCGTCACGGCGGCGTCACCGCACCCAGACCTCGACCCGGCGGTTCACCCGCCGGCCCCAGGCGGTATCGTCGCAGGCCATCGGCATCGCCTCGCCAAAGGCATCCACCGCGATATCCACCCGGTCGAGCCGGGCGGTTTCCGACATCGCCACCACCGCGTCGCGAACCGCCTGCGCGCGGCGCAACGCGATCTTGCGGTTGGCCGCTGCCGGACCCTCGCTGTCGGAGAACCCGACGAAAACCAGTCGCCGGTTGTCGTAGAGCCCCAGTTGCAGCGCGTCGGCCAGCCGCTCGACATTCGACCGCGACTGCACGTCGAGTCGCGCCGAGCCCGTCTCGAATCGAAAACTCGTGGTCAGCCGCCTGAGCGGAGCCAGCAGCCCGACCATGCGCTTGAGCTCATCGAGACCGGTCTCCTCCCCGGCCATCGCGATGGAATTGGCAAACCGGTCGCCCTGCCGCGCGATGCCGATCTCCTCGGGTGCCTGGTCCACGAATCCCGCCCTCCGGATGACAAGCTGCGCGGACGGGTCGTCGATATAGGCGATGAAGTCGCGGATGATCTTGGGCATCCGGCGTGCCGGAAGGTAAAGAAGCAGCGGCGCGGTCAGCGGATAATCCTCGGTCTTGACCGTCCGCCGATTCGCCCGCAGCGCGAATCCGCACGGCCCGGTCAGCGCCAGCTCCCAGGCCTCGCCCTGTTCCGAGCGCGGCGTGAGGCCGAACGCGAAAGGATTCGCCACCACGGCGCGCGCAAGCGCCGCGCCGTCGCGATGCGGGATCATGCGGTCCGGCAGATCGCGGCCCTCGGGCAGCATGGCCTGATCGGCGGTAGCCTGGCCGATCCCGGTGTCGGGCGCCCACAGATGCAGGTCGATGGGCGCGTCGGGGCCGCCGAGCGCGGCCCAGTTGGTGATCTCGCCCGAGAGGATATGTGACAGGTCACGCAGGCTCAGGCTCTGAACCGGGTTGGCGGGGGCCACGACCGGCACCAGCGCGTCAAGCGCCAGCACCCGCATCCGCGCCGGTGTCGTGAGGTCGCCCAGCCCCGCCTCGCGCGCGCGGTCCAGCTCTTCGCCGCGCGCCTCGCGCAGGCTCATCGCGATGTCGGCCTCGCCCGCGAGCAGGTCGGCGAGGCCCTCATCCGAGGTGGTCAGCCGGAAGCGGAAGTCGCCCAGGAGCGTTGCATCCTCGCCACGCGCATGGAGGGTCAGGCGCGCACTGTCGCTGTCCGCGTCATGACGCCGAAGCACGTATCCATCACGGATGGCAAACGCCTCGAGCAACGACGGCAACAGCACTTGCCCGATGATCGGCGCGCCGGAGAACACCGCACGCGCGACAAAAGCCTCAAGATCGGGACAGCCCGGACCTTCGCATGTCACGCCCGAGCCATCGATCGTCAATTCACCATAGACCGTTTCGACCCGGTAGAACTCGCCGTCGAATCCGAGCAGGTCGCCTTCTATCGCGACCGTGCCGTCATGCGACCGCAACAGCACATCCTGCGCCGCGACCGGCCCGGCGCAAACCGCCATGAATAGTGCGGCGAGGCTGGCCGCACGCAGTCCCGCCATGTCCCGATCCCTGAATACCTGCGCTTCACTTTTGCGCGATATTCAGGTCATTGAACAGGTTTTTCAACACCAGAAACTCACCCGTCGCCTCGCAACCCGGCATCGGCAGAACCAGGTCTTGCACCCGCAGCGCGGCCCCGTCGCCCTCGGTCGAGATGCCCTGTGCCTCAACATCGCGGCCGCAATTGCCATCGGTCACCTCGGCCTCCAGTCTCAGCGCCACCGTGCCCTCCCGCGTCGCGCTGGCGGTGGGAAATGTATAGACCTCGGCACGCAGCGCCGGGCCGGGCACGTCGCCGCCCAGCCGCATTACGAATCCCTCGGCCTCGGCCTGCGTCCCCTCGGACCACACATGACCGGGCATGCCGAAATCAGCCCCGTATTCGAGCGCATGCAGCCGCAGGCTGCGCGCGTCGCCGCTCCATTGCACCACGAACCGGTCGTAGAGTGCCAGATCGTCGATCGTGGCCGTCGCGAGCGCCCCCTTGCCATCCTCGAAGGCGGCAATAAACACGGCCGATTCAGCAAGCGCCGGAAGGTCGATGCGGGCGCCCCCGTCCACGTCGGTGAGAGCCGAGATCATCATGCCGTTGTGGTGCAGGGTCACCCGCGCGTTCGGGTGGCAGGGCGCGTCGAGATCGAGGCGCACGATCGCCGCCTCGCGCACCGAGGCTGTCATCTCGGCCTCGCACTCAAAGGACGGCGCGCGCTCCTCCGACGGAAGATCGCCGGGGACGGCGATGTCACGGGCCACGGCGCGCGTCACTTGCGCGTCGGGCAGGGTCGCCGGGTCGGGCATCAGCGGCAGCGCCGGGGCCGATGTCAGCTCGATCCGGGAAATCTCCACCGGCTGCGCAACCTGCGCCGCACGGGCGGGGCCGGGTGGCGAGGCCGCCCCCGCCTGCATGAAATACGCATAGCCGAGAGCCGCAAAAATGCTGCCCCCCGCGACGATGTAGCGCCTTACCTGGGCCATGACGCCCTCCAAGCCTTGAACAGATTCAAGGTTAGGGCTTAGCCGTTGAAAAAGGCCTCATGGTGTCAGGAAAGCGGGATCATTCTGACGCTGTCAGGTCAACCTGCCGTGACAATGCTTGAATTTCTTGCCCGAACCGCAGGGGCAAGAATCATTGCGCCCGGGGTTGCCCCATGTCGACGGATCGGATTCAACAAACCCCGGCACCGCGTCGGGAAACGCGCCTTCCGCCCCCGCGTCCGCGGGCTGTGCCGCTGCCTCCATCGCTGCGCGCTGCTGTTCGAGGTCGCGCATGAGCGCGGTCTGCTCTTCCTCGGTCATGGGGCGAATTTGCGCGAGTTTCTGGGTCACGTCGCCGCGAAGCCCGTCGAGCATCGTCTGGAAAAGGTGGAACGATTCACTCTTGTACTCGTTGAGCGGATCGCGCTGCGCATAACCGCGAAAGCCCACCACCGAGCGCAGGTGTTCAAGCGTCAGCAGGTGCTCGCGCCACTTGGTATCAATGGTCTGCAACAGCACTTGCTTCTCGATCATGCGCATGGTCTCGGGGCCGAATTGTGCGGCCTTCGCCGCCATCATCTCGTCGGCGGCCTTTTCCAGCCGTTCGGCGATGTCCTCGTCATCGACGCCTTCCTCGGCGGCCCAGTCCACCAATGACAGGTCCATGCCAAGCCGCTCGCGCACGGCCTCCTGCATACCCTCGGTATCCCACTGGTCGGCATAGGTCTTGGGCGGCATATACTGATCGACAATGTCAGAGATCACCTCGGCGCGCATGTCGCCGACGATCTCGCTGAGGTCATCGGCCTTCATAATGTCGAGTCGCTGCTTGAAGATCACCTTGCGCTGCTCGTTCATCACGTCGTCGAATTTCAGCAATTGCTTGCGGATGTCGAAGTTACGCGCCTCCACCTTGGCCTGCGCCCGCTCCAGCGATTTGTTCACCCAGGGGTGGATGATCGCCTCACCCTCCTTCATGCCCAGGGTCGAGAGCACCTTTTCGAGCCGGTCACTGCCGAAGATGCGCATCAGGTCATCCTCGAGACTGAGATAAAAGGCCGACAGCCCCGGGTCACCCTGGCGCCCCGACCGTCCGCGCAGCTGGTTGTCGATGCGGCGGCTTTCGTGGCGCTCGGTGGCCAGAACGAACAGGCCACCCGCCTCTATCACCGCCTGCTCGTCGGCGGCGTGCGCGTCCTCGATCTGCTTGCGGATCGCCTCGGGGTCGCCGTCGGGATCTGCGGCGATGGCCTCCATGATCTGGAAATCGACGTTTCCGCCCAGCTTGATGTCGGTGCCGCGCCCGGCCATGTTCGTGGCGATGGTCACCGCGCCAAGCTTGCCCGCGTCGGCGATGATCTGCGCCTCCTGCTCGTGCTGGCGCGCGTTGAGCACGTTATGCGCGATGCCGGCTTTTTTCAGGAGCGCGCTCAGCATCTCGGATTTCTCGATGGAGGTGGTGCCGACGAGGGTCGGTTGCCCCTTTTCGTGCGCTTCACGGATCTCCTCGACGATGGCCTCGTATTTCTCCTGCGCGGTGCGATAGACGGCGTCGTCCTTGTCGATGCGGGCGATGGGGCGGTTGGTGGGCACCTCGACCACGCCGAGGCCATAAATCTCGGCGAATTCCTCGGCCTCGGTCACCGCCGTGCCGGTCATGCCCGACAGCTTGTCATAGAGCCGAAAGTAATTCTGGAAGGTGACCGAGGCGAGCGTCACGTTCTCGGGCTGGATGTCGCATCCCTCCTTGGCCTCGATCGCCTGGTGAAGCCCGTCCGACAGCCGCCGCCCGGCCATCATCCGCCCGGTGAACTCGTCGATCAGCACCACCTCGCCACCGCGCACGATATAGTCCTTGTCCCTGGAGAACAGTTTGTGCGCGCGCAGGCCTTGGTTGACGTGGTGCACGATGGTCGTGCTCTCGGGATCGTAGAGCGATTGCCCCTCGGGCAAAAGCTCGCGCTGGTGCAGCAATTGCTCGAGAAACTCGTTGCCCTCGTCGGTATAGGTGACGTTGCGGGTCTTCTCGTCTAGGGTGTAATGCTCCTCGCTCAGTTCGGGAATCACGGTGTCGATGGTGCGGTAGAGATCGCTGCGGTCCTGGCTCGGCCCCGAGATGATGAGCGGCGTGCGCGCTTCGTCGATGAGGATGCTGTCCACCTCGTCCACGATCGCGAAATTGTGCCCGCGCTGGTTCATCTCCTCCAGCGACGCCTTCATGTTGTCGCGCAGGTAGTCAAATCCCAGTTCGTTGTTGGTGGCATAGGTGACATCGGCACCATAGGCCTCTTTCTTTTCCGCCTCGGGCTGCTGCGGATAGACGACACCGGTGGTCATGCCCAACGCGCCAAAGACCTTGCCCATCCAGTCGGCATCGCGCCGCGCGAGATAGTCATTGACGGTGACGATATGCACGCCCTTGCCCGACAGCGCGTTGAGATAGGCGGGCAGGGTTGCCACCAGCGTCTTGCCCTCGCCGGTCTTCATCTCCGAGATGTTGCCCTGGTGCAGGAAAATTCCGCCCATGAGCTGCACATCGAAGGCCCGCAGCCCGAGCGCGCGGCGCGCAGCCTCCCGGCAATTGGCGAATGCCTCGGGCAACATCGCGTCAAGGCTCTCGCCCCCGGCGATACGCTTGCGGAACTCTTCGGTCTTCGCGATCAGCCCTTCGTCGTCCAGTGCCTCGTATTCCGGCTCGAGCGCATTGATCTTTTCGATCAGGGGCCGCGTCGTCTTTATCTTGCGATCATTCGGGGTTCCGAAAATCTTGCGCGCGACCGTTCCAATACCAAGCATGTCTCATCCGTTCCGGTGTTTCGGCTTCAGCGAAGGCAATCGCTTGCCCCGCCTGCCCGCGCGCCCTAAAACGGGCGCAAGTGTGTGGGCCGCGCCTTGATTACAAGGCGATGTAAGGGGCCGCCGGAAAAGTGTCAACGTCGCGCGCCAAAGGGCCATGCGGCGATCTGGATAAAGGATGATTTCCATGTTGCAACGGCTTCTTGCGCCCGTGCTTCTCGCAGCGCTCACCGCGGGTGTGCCCGCCGCCGCCCAGGATGAGCCCCCGCTCGACACGGTGATGGCCACCGTCGGCGAGACCGAGATCACCCTCGGCCACATGCTCGTCCTGCGCGGCACCCTGCCCGAGCAATACAACCAGATCCCCCCGGACGTACTTTTCCGCGGCGTCCTCGATCAGCTTGTGCAGCAGGAGCTTCTCAGCCAATCCCACGAGGGCGCGCTGTCACGGGTCGCACAGCTTCGGCTGGACAACGAACAGCGCGCGATCACCGCCTCCGAGGTGATCGGCGAGATCACCGGCGAGGCGGTCACCGACGAGGCGCTGCAAGCCGCCTATGACAGCGAATATACCGGGGCCGCCGAAGAGACCGAATATCGCGCTTCGCACATCCTCGTGGAGACCGAGGAGGAGGCCCAGGCGCTTGTCGAAGAGATCGCCGGCGGCGCCAATTTCGCGGCGTTGGCACAAGAGCATTCCACTGGCCCGTCCGGTCCATCGGGGGGCGAGCTCGGCTGGTTTGGCGCGGGCGTGATGGTGCCGGAATTCTCCGAGGCGGTGACAGCGCTTGACGTGGGCGAGGTCTCCGACCCGGTAAAGACCCAGTTCGGCTGGCATGTCATCAAGCTCAACGAGACCCGGGCGAAGGAAAAGCCCGCGCTCGCCGACGTGCGCGACGAGCTTGCCGATACCCTGCGCCGTCAGGCGCTCGACGCCCATGTCGCGCAGCTCGAGGCCAACAGCGCGGTGGACCGCTCCGGCAGCGACGGCATGGACCCGGCGCTCATCAACCGGTTCGATCTTCTGGAGAACTGATCCAATGGGCAAATCCCTGCCGGTCTCGCCGCTCGCGCCGGACGCCTTCCCTGACCTGCCCGAAATCGGTGGTGTGCGGTTTGCCACCGCCGAGGCCGGGGTGCGCTACTCGGGTCGCACGGACGTGATGCTTGCCAGTCTCGCGCCGGGCACGTCGGTGGCCGGGGTGTTCACCCGCTCGGCCACGCGCTCGGCGGCGGTGCTCGACTGCCAGGCCAAGATCGGCGGCGACCCCGCGCAGGGCGCGGCGATCCTGGTCAATTCCGGCAATGCCAATGCCTTTACCGGACGGCGTGGCACAGCGGCGGTCGAGGCCGTGACCAACGCCACCGCCAAGCGGCTCGGCATTCCGTCCGACCGCGTCTTTACCGCCTCCACCGGCGTCATCGGAGAGCCGCTGCCGCACGACCGCGTCACCGCCTGCCTCAACGATCTCGCCACGCGCCTCGCACCGGGCGGCATCGCCGATGCCGCGCACGCGATCATGACCACCGACACCTTCCCAAAGGGCGCAACCGAGACCGTCATCATCGACGGGCAGCCGGTGCGAATCGCCGGAATCGCCAAGGGATCGGGCATGATCGCGCCCGACATGGCGACAATGCTGGTCTACATCTTCACCGACGCGGCGATGGAACAGCCGGTGTTGCAGGACATGCTGAGCGTTCTCAACCGAACCACCTTCAACTGCATCACCGTCGACAGCGACACCTCCACCTCCGACACGCTCCTGATGGCGGCAACGGGGGCATCCGGCATCCGGATTTCCGGTACCAATGTCGGCTTTATGGAGGCGCTGCGCCGGGTGATGCTCGACCTCGCGCAGCAGGTGGTGCGTGACGGTGAGGGGGCCACGAAATTCATCGAGGTTTCCGTGACCGGTGCCGCCTCGGATGCCGAGGCACATGTGCATGCGAAATCCATCGCCAATTCGCCACTGGTCAAGACCGCCATCGCCGGCGAGGACCCGAACTGGGGCCGCGTCGTCATGGCGGTGGGCAAGTCCGGCGCCCGAGCCGACCGCGACCGGCTGTCGATCTGGTTCGGCGATCTCGAGGTCGCGCGCGATGGCGAAGTGAGCCCCGATCACGACGAGGACAAGGCCGCCGCCTACATGAAGAACGAGGAAATCGTGATTCATGTGGATCTCGGCCTTGGCGGCGGCACCGCGCGGGTCTGGACCTGCGATCTGACCCACGGCTATATCGAGATCAACGCGGATTACCGTTCGTGAAAACCGTATTGGTCTCGGCCGTGGCGCTCATCGACGTGGAGGGGCGCGTTTTGCTGGCGCAGCGCCCCGAGGGCAAGGCGATGGCGGGCCTGTGGGAGTTTCCCGGCGGCAAGGTCGAACCCGGAGAGACGCCCGAGGCCGCCCTGATCCGCGAGTTGCACGAAGAGCTCGGGATCGACACGTGGGCGTCGTGCCTCGCGCCGCTGACCTTCGCCAGCCATTCCTATGAAGATTTCCACCTGCTGATGCTGGTTTTCGCCTGCCGCAAATGGCAGGGAATCGCGCAGGGGCGCGAAGGACAGGCGCTCAAATGGGTGCGCGCGGGCGATCTGCGTTCCTACCCCATGCCCCCGGCCGACATCCCCCTCATCGCGATCCTTCGCGACTGGCTTTGACCGGGCGCCACCCGACTCATCCCCACGAAAAAGGGCGGCCCGTCGGACCGCCCCCGGTTGTCATCTGGCGCCTCTGATCACGACAGCGTCCGCGTGACCTCCTCGCGCTCGAATATCTCGATCACGTCGCCCGGGCGGACATCCTCGTAATTTTCGAAGGCCATGCCGCATTCCTGACCCGAGATCACCTCGGCAACCTCGTCCTTGAACCGCTTGAGCGTCTTGAGCGTGCCCTCGTGGATCACCACGTCATCGCGCAACAGCCGCACCCCGGCGGACCGGCGCGCCACGCCCTCGGTAACGAGACAACCCGCCACCTTGCCCACGTTCGAGACCTTGAACACCTCGCGAATCTCAGCATAGCCGATGAATTTCTCGCGAATTTCCGCGCCCAGCAGACCGCTCGCCGCCGCCTTCACATCGTCCACCAGATCGTAGATCACCGAATAGTAGCGGATTTCCACGCCCTTCTGGTTGGCGCTGTTGCGCGCCGGCGCGTTGGCCCGCACGTTGAAGCCCAGAACCGGCGCGCCCGAGGCTTCGGCCAGCCCGATATCGGATTCGGTAATGGCGCCGACACCCGAGTGCAGCACGCGCACGCGCACTTCGTCGTTGCCGATCTTCTCCATCGCCTGAATGATCGCCTCGGCAGAGCCCTGAACGTCGGCCTTGACCACGATGGGCAGTTCCTTGACGTTCTCGTCTTCCTTGGCCTTGGCCAACAGCTGCTCCAGCGAGGTACCTGCTCCGGCAGCGGCGCGTTTTTCCTTGGCAGCGTCGGCACGGTATTCGGCGATCTCGCGGGCCTGCCCCTCGGTGTCGACGACGTTGAGCACGTCGCCCGCCTCGGGTGTCCCGTTGAGCCCAAGCACCTCGACCGGCACCGACGGCCCGGCCTCCTTGACCCGCTCGCCCCGGTCATTGATGAGCGCGCGCACTTTGCCGTACTGCTCGCCCACGACAAAGATGTCGCCCTGCCGAAGCGTGCCCTTCTGCACCAGGACCGTTGCCACGGGGCCACGGCCCACGTCGAGCTGCGCCTCGATCACGGCACCTTCGGCGGCGCGATCAGGGTTGGCCTTGAGTTCGAGGATTTCCGACTGGAGCGCGATCGCCTCAAGCAATTCATCGAGGCCCTGCCCGGTGACGGCCGACACCTCGACGTCCTGCACATCGCCCGACATCGCCTCGACGACCACCTCGTGGCGCAGCAGGTCCGAGCGGACCTTGTCCGGGTCGGCGGCGGGCAGGTCGACCTTGTTGATCGCCACGATCATCGGCACCTTTGCCGCCTTGGCGTGGTTGATCGCCTCGACGGTCTGCGGCATCACCGCATCGTCGGCAGCCACGACAAGCACCACGATATCCGTGACCTGCGCACCGCGCGACCGCATAGAGGTAAAGGCCGCGTGGCCCGGCGTATCGAGGAAGCTCAGCACCGCGCCACTGTCGGTCGTGACCTGGTAGGCGCCGATATGCTGGGTGATGCCCCCGGCCTCGCCCGCCACCACCTTGGCATCGCGGATCGCATCGAGAAGCGAAGTCTTGCCGTGATCCACGTGGCCCATGATGGTGATAACCGGCGGGCGCGGCTTGAGATCCTCGGGCTTGTCCTCGACCTGCGCGATCACGTCTTCCACGTCCGAGTCGCTCACGCGGACCACGCGGTGGCCGAATTCCTCGATGATGAGCTCGGCCGTATCGGCGTCGATCGCCTCATTCTGCGTGACCATCATGCCGTTCTGCATCAGCGCCTTGACCACGTCGCCCACGCGCTCGGCCATGCGGCCCGCAAGCTCCGAAACCACGATCACCTCGGGCAGCTGCACATCGCGCACGACCTTCTCGCGCTCCTGCGCGCCGCCCATCGCCTTCTGGCGCGCGCGCTCTTGCTTGCGCTTCATCGCGGCCATGCTCTTCTGGCGTCCGCCCTCGCCGCCCGAAAGCGCCTGGTTGAGCGTCAGCTTGCCCGAGCGGCGGCCATCTTCTCCGCCACGGCCCTTGCCGCGACGGGCGCCCTTGTCGTCGTCCTCACGCTTGCGCGGCGCGGGGGCGGACTTCGCTGGGGCCTGCCGGGCCGGCGCCGGATCGGGCTCGGCGGCCGCGGGCTTCGCGGTCTCCTGCTCGGCCTCGCGCTTGCGGCGCACATCCTCCTCGGTCTTTTGCCGTGCGCGCTCCTCGGCCTCGCGCTGCTCGCGCTCCTTGGCCTCGGCCTCGTCGCGGCGGCGCTGGCGCTCTTCCTCGCGGGCCTTTTCCTCGGCCTCGCGGCGGGCGGTGTCATCGGCCTCGCGCGCCTTGGCGGCGGCGAGCGCCTTCAGGCGACGTTCGAGCTCGGCCTCCGAGACACCGGCGGGGCGCTTGTTGCTTCCGCTTCCGGCAGACGGCTTGCCGGACGCGCCCGCGCCCGTCCCCGCGCCCGGCTTGGGCACGACGACACGCTTGCGCTTGGTTTCCACCACGACGTTCTTTGTGCGTCCGTGGCTGAAGCTTTGCTTCACGTTCCCCGCACGGGGACCGCCACGCACACCCAGAGGTTTCTTTCCGTCGTTGTCGCTCATATTCTCTTACTTTCCTTTCCGGCGCGCAATCCCGCCGTCCGAGACGCGCAGACCTTTCAGTCTTGCCGCCTCCTCTACAACACGTTGCGCCAAACCTCCATAGCCCAGCACGGCATGGATCGTTGTTTGACGGCTGAAAGCCTGTCCAAGCTCGTCGGCGGTGAGCCAACCAATATAGGTAGCACCCTCGGGTGTGCTCAAGCCCGACTTGCCTCGCTCCGAACCGTCGCTCGCCTGCAACAGGGCGCGCACGTCGCCGCGCATCAGCCGGTCCTTGACCTTCTCGTACCCCGCCACCGCGCCGCCACCCTTGCGCGCGAGGCTGATGAGATTGATAACCCGGCGCGCGATGAGCCCCTCGACCAACGCGGCAAGGTCTTCTGGCACGGTCACCTGTTGCCGCGCAGCGCGAGCGAAAAGCCCCTTCTTCGCGGCGCGGTCGATCGCCGCGCTGTCCGGCACCACGTAGATGCCGCGCCCCGGCAGCTTGGCCGCCACGTCGGGGACAACCGCGCCATCGGGCCCGATCACGAACCGCACCAGCGACGCCTTCGGACGCACCTCGCCCGTTGCGATGCACTTGCGTTCCGGACCGTCCGCGCGATCCTTGGGTTGCCCTCCGCGACCCATGACTGACCCCGGGGCCTGAGCGATCAGGCCCCGGTCTCCTCTTCGTTGTCCGGCGCCGCGTCCGCGGCCTCGCCGGTTTCTTCGGTCTGCGGCATGAGGTCATCGGGATCGACCCAGCCGAGCATCACCCGCGCGGTCATCACCATGTCCTGCGCCTCTTCCAGCGACACCTCGAACGGCTCCAGTATCCCGTCATCCTTGACGCGCACGCCCCCATCCGTGGTCCATCCCCCGGCCAGCTCCCAGTCGGCGCAAGTGGCGAAGTCCTCCAGCGTCTTTACATCGTCCTGCGCCAGCGCCAGCACCATCTGCGGGCTCAGCCCCTCGAAACCGATGAGGCTGTCCTCGGCGCCCAGTGCGCGCGCCTTTTCCAGCGCCTCGGCGGCCTGCGCCTCAAGCACATCGCGCGCCCGCGCCTGAAGCTCCCCGGCGGTGTCTTCGTCGACCCCGTCGATGGTCAGAAGCTCGTCGACCTCGACATATGCCACCTCTTCGAGCGTGGTAAAGCCCTCGGCCACCAGCAACTGCGCAAAGAACTCGTCGAGGTCGAGCGTGTCCATGAACAGCTTGGTGCGCTCCTCGAAATCCTTCTGCCGCCGCTCGCTGTCCTGCGCCTCGGTCATGATGTCGATATCGAGCCCGGTGAGCTGGCTCGCCAGCCGCACGTTCTGCCCGCGCCGCCCGATGGCGAGGCTGAGCTGATCCTCCGGGACCACCACTTCGATGCGCTGCGCGTCCTCGTCGATCACCACCTTGCTGACCTCGGCGGGCTGCAGCGCGTTGACGAGGAACGTGGCCTGGTCCTCGTTCCACGGGATGATGTCGATCTTCTCGCCCTGAAGCTCGTTGACCACCGCCTGCACGCGGCTGCCGCGCATGCCGACGCAGGCGCCAACCGGGTCGATCGAGCTGTCATAGCTGATCACCGCGATCTTGGCGCGGCTGCCGGGATCGCGGGCCACGGCCTTGATGTCGATAATGCCGTCGTAGATTTCCGGCACCTCCATCTTGAACAGCTCGGCCATGAATTCGGGCGCTGTGCGGCTGAGGAAGATTTGCGGCCCACGCTGCTCGCGGCGCACGTCCTTCACATAGGCGCGGATGCGCTCGCCGGGACGATAGGCCTCGCGGCCGATCTTCTCGTTGCGACGCAGCATCGCCTCGCCATAGCCCTGAAGCTCGACGACGACGTTGCCATATTCCTCGCGCTTGACGACACCGTTGATGATCGTGCCCGCGCGATCCTTGAACGCCTCGTATTGGCGGTCGCGCTCCGCCTCGCGCACCTTCTGCAGGATCACCTGCTTGGCGCTCTGCGCCGCGATCCGGCCCATCTCCACCGGCGGCACCGCCTCGTGAAACTCGTCGCCCGCCTGCGGCTCGCCCGCCTCGGCGGGGTCGATCCGCGCACCGTCGCGCAGCCAGAAGTCGTCGCGCCCCGGCGCGGCGGGGACGAAATAAGCCTTGGCTTGATCGGGCGAAAACTCGGCCTGGTAATTCTCCAGCGCCTCTTCGTCGACCACGGTGCGCACGCGGGTGAATGCCGCGCGTCCGGTCTTGCGGTCAATCTTGACATGGATATCCATCTCGGCGCCGTAGCGGCTCTTGGCGGCCCGCGCGAGACTCTCCTCCATCGCGTCGATCACCAGGCCGGGGTCGATCATCTTCTCGCGCGCCACGGCTTCCGCGGTCTGCAAAAGCTCAAGCTGGTTGGCCGATGTGATTGCCATTCTCAGTCCTCCTCGGAACCGCTATCGGTTTCTATCTCGTCAAAATTCGTCTCGTCGATCACGCCCGCCGCCTTGCGTGCGCGCAGCATCTCGCGGATCAGCTCCTCGGTCAGGACAAGCTTGGCGTCGCTCAGCCAGTCGAATTGCAGGCCGATGGTGCCCTCGTCGACGTTGAGCATCACCTCCTCACCCTCGACGCCGGCCAGAACCCCCTTGAACCGCCGCCGCCCGTCGATCATCTCGGCGGTTTCGAGCTTGGCCTCGTAGCCCTCGAACTCCTCGAAATCCTTGAGCCGCGTCAGCGGCCGGTCGATGCCCGGGCTCGACACCTCGAGCGTATAGGCATCGGTGATCGGGTCCTCCACGTCGAGAACCGCGCTCACAGCCGTGCTGATCGCGCCACACTCGTCCACTTCGATCCCGCCCTCGGGCCGGTCGGCCATGATCTGCAAGAGCTGCGTCTTGCCGCCCATCAGCCGCACGCGCACAAGCTCGAATCCCATGTCCTCGATCACCGGCGTGATGATCTCGGCCAGTCTGCGGTCAATGGCAGCCTTTGCGATGAGGTCGTTGGTCATTGGTCCAAACACAAAAAAACGGGCGCGCGGCCCGTTGTCTTACCCGGTGGAACCGGCGGAAAGCCCGCGGCGCCGCTGTCAATCGCGCATATAGGCCTCCACCGGGCGCTTTGCAAGCGGGGATTTTCAGGGTGGCGTGCCTCGCATCTCGCCCCAGCCCTCCGACTGCATCTCGCGCAACCGGCTCGCCGTGCGCGCGAACTCGAACGATCCCTCGCCCTCGACATAAAGGTACTCCGGCTCCGCCGCCGCGAGGCAGATCAGCTGCACCCGCGCCTCGTAGAGCGCGTCGATCAGCGTGACGAAGCGTTTCGCCTCGTTGAAGTTGGCCCGCCCCATCTGGGGTATGTTCTCCAATACCAGCACCCGCACCGCCTGCGCCAGTGCGAGGTAATCCGCAGGGCCCAAGGGGCAGCCGCACAGATCGTAGAACGTTGCCCGGGCAACGCCGTTGTGAAATGCGGGGATCGTTACCACGCGCTTGTTGACGATGATGTCGTGCGGCGCGGCGCGGCCCCCGGTCAGGTCTTGCCAGATCGTTTCTATACTGGCCCGGTTCTCCGCGTTCACCGGCGTGAAATACACGCCGCCCCCGGCGAGCCGATCCTGTCGATAATCCTTCGGCCCGGACATTTCGCGCACCACCATCCGCTCCTTCACCAACCCGATAAAGGGCAGGAAGAGCTGCCGGTTAAGCCCATTCTCGTATAGGTCATCGGGCACCCGGTTGGACGTGGTCACCACCACCACCCCGGCCTCGAACAGCGCCTCGAACAGCCGCCCGACGATCATCGCGTCGGTAATGTCGGTGATCTGCATCTCGTCAAAGGCCAGGAGCCGCACAGAGCGTGCCACTTCCGCCGCCACCGGCGCCAGCGCATCCGATTCGCCCCGCGCCCGCGCAGCATGAAGCCCGGCATGGATTTCCTGCATGAAGGCGTGAAAATGTACCCGCCGCTTGGGCACATCGATGCTGTCCGCGAACATGTCCATCAGCATCGACTTGCCGCGTCCGACGCCCCCCCAGAGATAAAGCCCCTTGGGCGGCTCGGGCGCACGGCGGAACCAGCCACGCCGCTGCGGCTCTGCCAATGCCGCGCGGATACGCTCGAATTCCGGCAGGACGTCCTCCTGCGCCGGGTCGCGCAACAGCGCACCCTCGGCCACGAGACGCTCATAGATATCGGGCAAGGTATCCATCACATGCGGCCTGTCGCGTTCCCGGCGCTCAGTGTCGGTCCGCCAGCCGCGCCATGACGCCCACCAGCTCGGCGCTGATGCCCGGCTCAGACAGCGCGTGCCCCGCCATCGGCACCATCCGCAGATCGCAGGACGGCCAGCGCGCGGCCAGCCGGTGCGCCGAAGCGGGCGGGCAAATCATGTCATAGCGGCCCTGCACGATGGTGCCCGGTACCTCCGCGATCAGGTGCATGTGATTGAGAATGTGTCCGTCCTTCTCCAGGAACCCGCGGTTGCGGAAATAATGGTTCTCCAGCCGGGCAAAGGCGCGGGCGTAATCGGCGGGCGCGTCGCCGCCGGTGCCGGTGGATTGCACGGTGGCCAGCGCATTTTCCCATGCCGACCACGCCTTGGCATGGGCGATCTCCTCGGCCATGTCCCCGGAAAACAGCCGTTTGTTGTAGGCGGCAATCAAATCGCCACGCTCGGCCTCGGGGATGAGCGCGACAAATCGCGCCCATGTTTCCGGCCAGAACGCCGCCGCCCCCCCGCCATAGAACCAGTCGAGCTCGGCCTGCGTCATGGTGAACACGCCGCGCAGAACCAGGTGCCGTGCCCGGTCGGGATGGGTCTGTGCATAGAGCAGCGCCAGCGTCGCCCCCCAGCTTCCGCCGAACACGATCCACCGCTCGATGCCCAGCGCCTCGCGGATACGCTCGATATCGGCCACCAGATGCCAGGTCGTATTGGCCTCGATGCTGGCATGGGGCTTTGAGCGGCCACACCCGCGCTGATCGAAAAGCACGATCCGATAGACGTTCGGGTCGAAATACCGCCGCATCGCCGGGCTCGACCCGCCCCCCGGCCCGCCATGCAGCACGACCACCGGCACGCCATCCGCGCGCCCCGATTGCTCGACATAGACGGAATGCCCGTCGCCCACGTCCAGCATCCGTCGGTCGAACGGCTCCACCGGCGGGTAGAGGTATTGCACTGCGCTCTTATGGCTCGCGACTCTGTCCATTCCCGTCCTATATACCGCCCATGTCCCATTGAGCCACAGGGAGACGGGAATGCAAACCGCCCAGAGCACGATCGACCCCGCCGAAGTCGCGAAATTCGAGGCGATGGCCGCCGAATGGTGGGATCCCGACGGCAAGTTCAAGCCGCTGCACATGCTCAATCCCTGCCGGCTCGACTACATCGCCGCGCAGATCGCCGCCGAATTCGACCGCGACCTGACCGCCGAGCGGCCCCTTGAGGGGCTGCGCCTGCTCGATATCGGCTGCGGCGGCGGGCTTCTGAGCGAGCCTATGGCCCGGCTCGGGGCCGATGTCGTGGGCGCCGACGCCGCGCCACGCAACATTCCCGTCGCGCAGGTCCATGCGGAACAGTCGGGGCTCGATATCGACTACCGCCACACCACTGCCGAGGACATGGCCGCCGCCGGCGAGCGCTTCGATGTCGTGCTCAACATGGAGGTGGTCGAGCACGTCTCCGACCCGCTCGGCTACCTCACCGCCTGCTACGATCTGCTTCGCCCCGGCGGGCTGCACATCTGCTCCACCATCAACCGCAATGCCAAGAGCTTCGCCATGGCCATCGTCGGCGCCGAATACGTCATGCGGTGGCTGCCCAAGGGCACGCATGAGTGGTCGAAATTCATCACGCCCGATGAGCTGTTTGCCCTGCTCGGGCAGGCGGGGCTCGACCCGGTGGATCGCAAGGGCTTCGTGTTCAACCCGGTGACCTGGCAATGGCGGCTCTCCGACCGTGACCTGGGCGTGAATTACGTAACCAGCAGCCTGCGCCCGGCCTGAGCCTACCGGTTCCACATCGCCTTGTCGCCCATCCCGGCGACAAACGCTTCGTGCGCCGCACGCTCGGCCTCGGTCAGCCGGGGGGCAAGCGGACGCGGACGCGGACCGGGACGCCAGTTTGCATCACCGGTCCCGCCCGATCCGCCCACTCCGGCCCTCGGATCGGCGCTCAGCGCAAAATCCGGCTGACGGCCCCCGATCAACTCCAGGTACACCTCGGCGAGGATCTCGGAATCGAGCAGCGCTCCGTGCAGCGTGCGCGCCGTATTGTCGATCCCGAAGCGGCGGCACAGGGCGTCGAGCGAGGCAGGCGCGCCGGGATACTTCTTCCGCGCCATGGCCAGCGTGTCGATGGCCCGGTTCATCGGCAGCGGCACGAGACTGCACCATTCCAGCTCGGCATTCAGGAACTTCATGTCGAAACTTGCATTGTGGATCACCAGCCGTGCGTCACCCACGAACTCGAGAAATTGCGCGCCGATCTCGGCAAAAAGCGGCTTGTCGCGCAGAAAATCATCGCCCAGCCCGTGAACGGCAAAGGCTTCCTCGGGCATCGGGCGCTTGGGGTTGATGTATTGATGATACGTTCGCCCCGTCGGCATGTGATTGTAGAGTTCGACCGCACCGATCTCGACCACGCGATGCCCTTCCATCGGTTCAAGCCCGGTGGTCTCGGTATCCAGAACGATCTCACGCATCGCTTCGCCCCTCCCTGATCTCTGCCAGTATCTCCCGCACCTGCGCGCGCGCATGATCCATCGTGTCGGTCTCGATCACGTAATCGGCGCGCGCCCGTTTCTCGGCATCCGGCACCTGTCGGGCCAGAATCGTCTCGAAATCCGCCTCGCTCATCGTATCCCGCGCCAGGACCCGCGCGCGCTGCACCTCGGGTGCCACGCTCACGACCGCCACCGCGTCGAGACCATCCTCGGCGCCCGTCTCATAGAGCAGAGGAATATCGAGTACGGTCACATCAGCCTCCTGCCTCGCGACAAAATCCGCCCGGTCCTGCGCCACCAGCGGATGGATGATCGCCTCGATCCGCGTCAACGCCTCGGGATCACCGGCGATGATCGCCCGCAGCCGCCCGCGATCCACCGCACCCTCTACCACCGCCCCGGGAAAGGCGGTGGCGATCGGCGCCACCCCGGCACCGCCCCGCGCGTATAGCCGATGCACCGCCGCATCCGCATCCCAGACCGCACAGCCTTCTTCGGCAAAGAGCCGCGCCGTGATCGATTTACCCATCCCGATGGAGCCCGTCAGCCCGAGCCGGAATGTCATCGCAGCGCCGCCGCGCGCGTCGCCGCGTCCACCTCCGGGCGAGTGCCGAACCACCGCTCGAACGCAGGCACCGCCTGATGGATCAGCATACCCAGCCCGTCCACCGCGACGCACCCCGCCTTCTCCGCCTCCATGAGCAGCCGCGTCTGAAGCGGCGCGTAAACGAGATCGGTCACCACCGCGCCCTTGCGCAGCCCATCCAGAGGCACACGCAGCGGCGGGCTCCCAACCATGCCCAGCGAGGTCGTGTTGACAACCGTCACCGCCTCTTCGAGCATGTTGCCCGCCTGCACCCAGTCGATCACGGTCACCCTGCGGCCGAATTGCTGCTGCAAACCCTCGGCCCGGGGCCGCGTGCGGTTGGACAGCAGGATCTCCGGCACGCCCACATCCAGAAGCGCCGCGATCACCGCCCGCGCCGCACCGCCGGCGCCCAGCACAGCGGCGGGTCCGCTCTCCGGCTTCCAATCCGGCGCGGCCTGTCTCAGGTTCTCGATAAAGCCGTAGCCGTCGGTATTGTCCGCCTGTATCTTGCCGTCCTCACGAAACACCAGCGTGTTGGCCGCACCGATGATCGTGGCACGGTCGGTCACCAGGTCGGCCAGTTCCAGCGCCCGCTCCTTGTGCGGCACCGTGATGTTTACGCCACGAAACCCCATCTTCGGCAGGGTCCGCAACACCACCTCGAGATCAGCATTCGCCACGTCCATCGGGATGTAAAACCCCGGGATCCCCAGTGTTTTGAGCCAGTGGGTATGAAGCTGCGGCGAACGCGAATGTGCGACCGGCGATCCGATGACACCGGCAAGGGGGATACGGTCATGGCTCATCTTGGCAGGTCTCCACGCAAGGTCAGAAAGGCCAGGAGGTCGAGCAGCGGCAGGCCCAGAACCGTGAAATAATCGCCTTCCACGCCGGAAAACAAGCGCACACCCTCCGCCTCGAGTTTATAGGCCCCGACGCATTCGGCAACATCGGGCCAGTTGCGGTCAAGATAGCCATTCAGCCAATCGTCGGAGAAATCCCTCACGCGCATCCGCGCGCGTCCCACATGCCGCCACACCGGCGCGCCATTCTCGCAGATCACCGCCGCCGACAGAAGGTCATGCGCACGCCCCCGCATCTCACGAAGTTGCGCGCGTGCCTCGCCGATATCAGCGGGTTTCGACAGCAGGCGCCCACCGAGATCGAGCACCTGGTCACAGCCCAGCACCAGCCGACCCGGCATCTTCTGGCTCACCCGCCGCGCCTTCATCTCTGCCAGCGCATCGGCAATGTCTCGTGGTGCGACGCCGTCGGATAGCAACGAATCGCGCAGCGTCGCCTCGTCCACGCGCGCGGGGCTGACAACGATCCGAAGGCCGGCATTTTCAAGCAATGTGCGCCGGATCGCCGAGCCGGAAGCAAGGACAAGTTCAAAATTCATGGGGATAACCTGATGACAAAATCCGTGACGGATCAACCCTTCACGGCTGACGGTACGGGACAACAGGTGGGGCGATCCGTTTCGCCGCGTTGGTCTACAGGTTGTTCCGGTATGGACAAGGATGAAATCACGCTGTGGACAACCCAGGACTCAAGAACTATCCACAGGATACCCTGACACAATCTTAAGGATTTTTAGTATATAACCTATTATTTTCATTGAATAATATTTATCACACCAAACCATTCACCAATAATGTCCCGTGATACGCACAGCCTTATCCCCGAGTGGACAAACCCGGTGACAATGGCATAATCCACAACGCCCTACGTCCCCTACAACATCATCATTCTCCTATAATTCTATTATATTTTGGTTAAACGCGGTCGCCTCGTCCGACGCTTGACCTCAGCGGCTGTGACGCCTAAGACAGCACAAGCCGCCGTCCGGTGGTCCTGAAATCCCCATATGATCCGTCCCTGGCCCTCACGGGTCCCGGCACCAATCGAGGCCTGTCATGTCCGAAGACCGTTTGAATCTCGCCGAACTCAAGGCGATGACCGCCAAGGACCTGCTCAACATCGCCGAAGAGCTGGAGATCGAGAACGCCTCGACCATGCGCAAGGGCGAGATGATGTTCTCGATCCTCAAGGAACGCGCCGAGGAAGGATGGGTAATCTTCGGCGACGGCGTACTCGAAGTGCTTCAAGACGGCTTTGGCTTCCTGCGCTCGCTCGAGGCCAACTACCTCCCCGGGCCCGACGATATCTACGTCTCGCCCGACATGATCCGGCAATTCTCGTTGCGCACCGGCGATACCATCGAGGGCGAGATTCGTCAGCCCGACGACACAGAGCGGTATTTCGCGCTTACTTCCGTCACCCAGATCAACTTCCAGGATCCGGATCGCGCGCGCCACAAGATCGCGTTCGAAAACCTCACGCCGCTCTACCCCGATGAACGGCTTCGGATGGAGATCGAGGATCCCACGATCAAGGACCGCTCCGCGCGGCTCATCGACCTTGTCGCGCCCATCGGCAAGGGGCAGCGCTCGCTGATCGTGGCGCCGCCGCGCACGGGTAAAACGGTGCTGTTGCAGAACATTGCCAACAGCATCGCGAAGAACCACCCCGAGTGCTATCTCATCGTGCTGTTGATCGACGAACGACCCGAAGAGGTCACTGACATGCAGCGCTCGGTCAAGGGTGAGGTCATCAGTTCGACCTTCGACGAACCCGCCACGCGCCACGTCGCCGTCTCCGACATGGTCATCGAAAAGGCCAAGCGCCTTGTCGAGCACAAGCGCGATGTGGTCATCCTGCTCGATTCGATTACGCGCCTCGGCCGCGCCTTCAACACGGTCGTGCCGTCCTCGGGCAAGGTGCTCACCGGCGGTGTCGATGCCAACGCCCTGCAACGCCCCAAGCGGTTCTTTGGTGCCGCGCGCAATATCGAGGAGGGTGGATCGCTCACCATCGTTGCCACCGCCCTGATCGAGACCGGCAGCCGCATGGACGAGGTGATCTTCGAGGAATTCAAGGGCACCGGCAACTCCGAGATCGTGCTCGACCGCAAGGTGGCCGACAAGCGCGTGTTCCCGGCGATCGACATCCTCAAGTCCGGCACGCGCAAGGAAGAGCTGCTTATCGACAAGCTTGAGCTGCAAAAGACCTTCGTCCTGCGCCGTATCCTCAACCCGATGGGCACCACCGACGCGGTAGAGTTCCTGCTCGGCAAGCTCAAGCAGACCAAGTCGAATGCCGAGTTCTTCGATTCGATGAATACCTGAGCATAGGCACGTCATCGCGATGGAGACGATCTTTGCCCTCTCCACGGCCCCCGGGAAGTCGGGTATCGCGGTCATTCGTCTCTCCGGCCCGGAGGTGGCATCCGCCGCGCGCGCGGTCTGCGGCGGGCTGCCCGTCCCCCGGCAGGCGAGCTTGCGCGTGCTGCGCGATCAGGACGGGGCGCGGCTGGACGAGGCGGTTGTGCTCTACTTTCCCGAAGGCGCGAGTTTCACTGGCGAGTCGGTGCTCGAGTTTCAGACGCATGGCAGCGCGGCGGTCATTTCTGCCTTGCTGCGCCATCTTGGCGCCCTGCCCGGTCTGCGCGCCGCGGATCCCGGAGAGTTCACGCGCCGCGCACTGTCCAATGGTCGTCTGGACCTGACGCAGGTCGAGGCGTTGGCCGATCTTCTGGACTCGGAAACCGAGGCGCAACGGCGCCAGGCGATGCGCGTATTCTCCGGCTCCCTCGGTAAGAAATGCGCCGAGTGGCGCGCGGCCCTGGTCCGGGCGCTGGCGCTTCTGGAGGTGACCATCGACTTCGCCGACGAGGAAGTGCCCGTCGATGTCTTTCCCGAGGTACGCACATTGCTCGCCTCGGTCAAATCCGGCCTCGACGCGGAAATTTCCGGCTTCGCCGTGGCCGAGCGTATCCGCTCCGGCTTCGAGGTGGCAATCCTCGGCGCGCCGAATGCTGGCAAGTCGACCTTGCTCAACACGCTTGCCGGGCGCGAGGCGGCGATCACCTCCGAGCATGCCGGCACCACCCGTGACGTCATCGAGGTGCGGATGGATCTCGGCGGCCTGCCTGTTACGCTTCTCGACACGGCCGGTCTTCGCGAGACCGCCGATGCGGTGGAGTCCATCGGCATCGCCCGCGCCCGGGACCGCGCCGCCGCCGCCGATCTGCGGGTGTTTCTCGACGACGGCACCCAGGATTTCGATGACTTGCGACAGGCGGATGACATCACCTTGCGGGCCAAGGCCGATCTCGCCCCCGAAGAGGGCGAGGGCGTCTCCGGCCTCACGGGGCTGGGCGTGGATCGCCTCGTCGCCCGCGTTGCCGAAACCCTCGGGGCGAGGGCGCAAGGTGGCGGCATGGCCATCCGCGCGCGCCACGAATCGGCCATGCGCAGCGGCAGCGCGTCCCTCGACGCGGCGCTCCTTGCCCTTGACGGGGGCGAGGCCGCGACCGATATCGCTGCCGAGGAGGTTCACGCCGCTGTCCGCGCGCTCGATTCTCTGGTAGGACGCATCGGTGTGGAGACGGTGCTCGGCGAGATTTTCGCGAGCTTCTGCCTTGGCAAGTGAGAGGTGTTTCACGTGAAACAATTCGATGTGCTCGTCATCGGTGGCGGACATGCCGGCGCGGATGCCGCCGACGCCGCGGCCAGGATGGGTGCGCGCACCGCCCTTGTCACCCTGTCGCGCGACGGGATTGGCGTGATGTCCTGCAACCCGGCCATCGGTGGCCTCGGCAAGGGCCACCTCGTGCGCGAGATCGACGCGCTTGATGGCGTGATGGGCCGCGTCGCGGATCGCGCCGGGATCCAGTTTCGCCTGCTCAACCGCCGCAAGGGCCCCGCCGTCCAGGGCCCCCGCGCGCAAGCTGACCGCCGCATCTACCGCGAGGAGATGCAGCGCGCGCTTTCCAGCCGGACCAACCTCGAGATCATCGAGGGCGAGGCCGCGGATTTCCGAATGAACGGCGACACCGTCACCGGCGTGATCCTCGCCGACGGCAGCGAAATCGCGGCGCGTGCCGTGATCCTCACCACGGGCACCTTCTTGCGCGGCGTCATCCACATCGGCGATGTCGCGCGCCCCGGCGGACGCATGGGCGATCCGCCCAGCCTCCGCCTTGCCCAGCGCATGGACAGCTTCGGCCTCCCCCTCGGCCGACTCAAGACCGGCACCCCGCCGCGCCTCGACGGGCGCAGCATCAACTGGGACGGCCTCGACATGCAGCCCCCGGATGACGACCCGGTGATGTTTTCCTTCCTCTCCGACGCGCCCACGGCGCGGCAGGTTTCCTGCGGCATCACCCATACCAATGCCCGCACCCACGACATCATCCGCGACAATCTCGACCGCTCGGCCATGTATGGCGGGCATATCGACGGCATCGGTCCGCGCTATTGCCCCTCGATCGAGGACAAGATCGTGCGTTTCGCTGACAAGACATCGCACCAGATTTTCCTCGAACCAGAGAGCCTTTCCGATTCGGTAATCTACCCGAACGGTATTTCCACTTCGTTACCGGTCGAGGTGCAGGAGACGTATGTGCGCTCCATCGCTGGGCTGGAAAACGCTGAAATCCTTCAGCCCGGCTATGCCATCGAGTATGACTACGTCGATCCCCGGGCGCTCGACCACCGCCTCGCGTTGCGCGACGTGCCGGGGCTCTTCCTTGCCGGGCAGATCAACGGCACCACCGGTTACGAGGAGGCCGCGGCACAAGGGCTCGTTGCCGGACTCAACGCCGCGCGCCATGCCGCGGGCGAGCCGCCGCTCACCTTCAGCCGCACCGACAGCTATATCGGCGTGATGATCGACGATCTCACCACCCGCGGCGTGACCGAGCCCTACCGCATGTTCACGTCCCGCGCTGAATTCCGCCTGTCGCTGCGCGCCGACAATGCCGACCAGCGGCTGACGTCGCTCGGGATCGACGCCGGGTGCGTCGGCGAGGACCGCCGCCGCGCGTTCGAGGACAAGATGAGCCGCCTCGACGCCGCGCGCAGCCTTCTCGACGCCGAGAGCTACACCCCCCGTGACCTCTCTTCCGCCGGGATCGCGGTCAACCAGGACGGCACGCGCCGCAACGGGATGCAGGTTCTCGCCTTCCCCGGTACCGAGTTGGCCGACCTTGCGCCCCTCACCCCGGCGCTCGCCGATATCGCCCCCGACATCGCCGCCCAGCTCAAGAAGGACGCGACCTACGCCAATTACATCGCCCGACAGGCCCGCGACGTGGAAATACTGCGCCGGGACGAGGGCGTGGCCATCCCCGAGGGGTTCGACTACGGCGGAATCGACGGCCTCTCCAACGAGCTCAAGGCCAAGCTTTCCGCCGCGCGCCCCGAAACGCTCGCCCAGGCGGCGCGCATCGACGGTATGACACCTGCCGCGCTTGCGCTGATCCTCGTCTGCCTGCGCCGGGGCGAGCGGGCACAGAGCGCATGATCCTCCGGGATGTTTCACGTGAAACAAGGGAGCGGCTAAACCTCTACGCCACGCTCATTGAAAAGTGGAACCCGCGCATAAACCTCGTGTCGCGCGCTTCCCTTCCCCATCTGCAAGCCCGCCATTTCGAGGATTCCGCACAGCTTCACGCCCTCGCCCCGACTCCCGTCGCTCATTGGGCCGATCTTGGCTCCGGAGGTGGCTTTCCGGGGCTCGTGATCGCCATCCTCGCGCAGGAGACCGGCTCCCCCGCCCGCGTCACCCTCGTCGAATCGGACGCGCGCAAATCCGCCTTCCTGCGCACCGTGATTCGCGAGACAGGGATCGCTGCCACCGTTCGCACCGAGCGAATCGAGAAGATGGACCCGCTCGCCGCCGATGTGCTCAGCGCCCGCGCGCTCGCCGATCTCTCTGCGCTTCTTGGCTACGCCGCGTGCCATCTCGCCCCCGGCGGCACGGCGCTCTTTCCCAAGGGGGCAACATGGCGGCAAGAGCTGACAGAGGCGCAAAGCAAGTGGCAATTTACCTCCCGGGTTGATAAAAGCAGGACAGACCCCGAAGCCGTCATCCTGCGCGTCACAGGAGTATCCCGTGCCTGATTCCAGCCCGATTACCGCCCCCCGCATCATCGCGGTCGCCAATCAAAAGGGCGGCGTGGGCAAGACCACGACAACCATCAATCTTGGCGCCGCGCTCGCGGATTCCGGTGCGCGCGTGCTGATCGTCGATCTCGACCCGCAGGGCAACGCGTCCACCGGGCTCGGGATAGAGGCCAGCGCGCGCGATATCACCACCTACGATTTCCTGCTCGACGAGGCCACGCTCGACGAGGCCGTGCAGCCCACCAATCATGACCGGCTGTCGATCATCCCCGCCACTGTCGATCTGTCCTCGGCGGATATAGAGCTTTTCTCCAATGAAAAGCGCAGCTTCCTGCTGCACGATGCGCTGCGCCAGCCGGGGATGGAGGCGCTCGCCCCCGATTACGTGCTGATCGACTGTCCGCCCTCGCTCAACCTGCTGACGGTCAACGCGATGGTCGCGGCGCATTCGGTGTTGATCCCGCTCCAGGCCGAATTCTTCGCGCTCGAGGGCCTGTCGCAGCTCATGCTGACGATTCGCGAGGTGCGGCAAAGCGCCAATCCCGACCTGCGCATCGAGGGGGTTCTGCTGACGATGGTGGACGGGCGCAACAACCTCTCCGCACAGGTCGAGGCCGATGCCCGCGACACGCTTGGCGATCTCGTCTTTGCCACGCGCATCCCACGCAACGTCCGGGTGAGCGAGGCGCCGTCCTACGCCATGCCGGTCCTGACCTACGATAGCACCTCCAAGGGTGCGCAGGCCTACCGCGATCTCGCGGGCGAGATTGTCCGCAGGCACGCGCGCGTCGCGGCATAAGAAAAAGGAGACGAGGCGGTGAGCACGAAAAAATCCCAGCAACGCGGCCTTGGGCGCGGCCTCTCGGCCCTGATGGCCGACGTCCGCGAGACCACCGAGAGCCCCGAGAGCCAACCGCCGCAGCCCGACATGCGCGTGCCAGTGGAAAAGGTCCATCCCAACCCCGACCAGCCGCGCCGCCATTTCGATGCCGACGCATTGGCCGATCTTGCGCGCTCGATCGCCGAAAAGGGCATCATCCAGCCCCTCATCGTGCGCCATAGCCCCGGCAAGCCCGGTGAATACGAAATCGTCGCCGGCGAGCGTCGCTGGCGTGCCGCGCAAATGACCAAGCTGCACGAGGTGCCGGTCCTGTTGCGCGATTTCACCGATATCGAGGTGCTAGAGGTCGCGATCATCGAGAATATCCAGCGCGCCGACCTCAACCCGGTCGAAGAGGCGTCGGGCTACAGCCAGTTGATGACAAAGTTCGGCCATACCCAGGAAAAGCTGGCCGATGTCCTCGGCAAGAGCCGCAGCCACATTGCCAACGCCGTGCGTTTGCTCAACCTGCCCGAGGATGTGCAGGACCATCTGCGTAACGGTCGATTGTCGGCGGGCCATGCGCGCGCACTCATCACCGCGCCCGACGCGTCGGCCCTCGCCCGCAAGATCATCCAGAAGGGGCTTTCGGTCCGCGAAACCGAGAAACTCGCCAAGGCCGATCCCGCGCCGGGCCAGAGCGGCAAGAGCAGCAAGAGCAGCGGCAAGCCGGAGAAGGATGCCGACACCAAGGCGCTCGAATCCGATCTCTCGGCGGCGCTCTCGATGAAGGTGCGGATCGACCATACGCCGGGACAAGAGGGCGGCGCGCTCACCATTCGCTACGCCTCGCTCGATGATCTCGATCGGTTGATGGGCCTGCTCAGCGCCTGATCGCTCAGGTCAACAATTCGCGCAGCACCGCGTTTAGCACCGGGCGCCCCGCGCCGGTGATCCGCAGCCGCGTGCCCGCAACCTCCACCATCGCGATATCCTCCAGGTGGCGCAGCCGCCCGGCATCGAGCGGCATCCCCGCCAGCGCTTCGTGTCGCGCCATGTCGATCCCTTCGGTCAGCCGCAGCCCCATGAGCAGGTGCTCGACCGCCTGCTCGCTTCGGTCCAGGGGCGCGCGCAGGCTCTCGCCTGTCCCTTTCGTCACCGCGTCGCGCCACGTCCCCGGCGCACGCCAGGCCTCGGTGGCGTGCCGTTGCCCGCCGATGGTCAGCCGCCCATGCGCGCCCGGGCCGATTCCGACGTAATCGCCATAGCGCCAATACACCATGTTGTGCCGCGATTCTGCGCCGGGTTTGGCGTGGTTGGACACCTCGTAGCTCCCCAGCCCCGCCGCCCCACATATCTCCTGCGTGGCCAGATACATGTCGGCGGCGAGATCCTCCTCGGGCAGCCCGCGCAGCCGTCCGGCGGCATAGCGCTCGCCAAACGCCGTCCCGCCCTCGATGGTAAGCTGATAGAGCGACAGGTGATCCACCGCCAGATCAAGCGCCCGGCGCAGCTCTGCCTGCCAGGCGTCAAGCGTCTGATCCTGCCGCGCATAGATCAAGTCAAAACTCGTCCGATCAAAGAATTTCCTCGCGATTTCATATGCTTGCATCGCCTCCGCCGCGCTGTGCAACCGTCCCAACCGCCGCAGGTCATCGTCGTTCAGCGCCTGCACGCCCAGCGATACGCGGCTCACGCCTGCCGCGGCATAGGCCGCGAACCGCCCGGCCTCGACCGAGGTGGGGTTCGCCTCAAGCGTGATTTCCAGGTCATTGGCCACCGGCCACGCCGCCCGCGCCGCCTCGATCACCGCGGCCACGGTGTCGGGCTCCATCAGGCTCGGCGTGCCGCCCCCGAAGAAGATCGACCCCAGCACCCGACCAGGCACTAACTTGGCGTAACTCGCGATTTCTTGCAGGTAGGCGTCGCGCCACCCCGCGTGGTCGATCTCCTGCGCGACATGGCTGTTGAAGTCGCAATAGGGGCATTTCGCCTGGCAGAACGGCCAGTGCACGTAGAGGCCAAAGCCCCCTGATTGCCAGTCCTCAGCCAAAGGCGCCGTCGATCATCTTGGCAAAGGCGTCGGCGCGGTGGCTGATCCGGTTCTTTTCCCAGCGATCCATCTCGGCAAAGGTCACGTCATGCCCCTCGGGCTGAAAGATCGGATCATAGCCATGCCCCTGCGCCCCACGCATCGGCCAGACGATCCATCCCTCGACGGTGCCCTCGAATACCTCGTCATGTCCATCGGGCCAGGCCAGCACCAGCGTGCAGCAGAACCGCGCCGTCCACGGCTGCGAAACACCGCTTTCGCGCAGCCGGTCATGCGCCTTGCCCATCGCCATGATGAAATCACGACCAGAGCCTGTTTCGGCCCAATCCGCCGTATAGACGCCCGGCGACCCGTCCAGCGCGTCGATCACGATACCCGAATCGTCGGCCAGCGCCGGCAGCCCCGTGGCCTTCGCCGCCGCGTGCGCCTTGATCCGCGCGTTGCCGACAAAGGTGGTCTCGGTCTCCTCGGGCTCCGGCAGCCCACGCTCGCCCGCGCCGATCACCCGCACGCCATACGGCTCAAGCAGATGCGCAATTTCCTCCAGCTTGCCGGCATTATGTGTCGCCACCAAAAGCGTGTCGCCGTCGAACTTACGCACCGGTCGCCTCGCGCTGTTTTGCCACCAGCTCGCCCACGCCCTTCCCGGCGAGGTCGAGCAGCGTACTCATCTCGTCGCGGCTGAACGTTGCACCCTCGGCGCTCATCTGCACCTCGATCAGCCGCCCGGCCCCGGTGAGGATGAAATTGCCGTCAACGCCGGCTGCGCTGTCCTCGGGGTAATCGAGATCCAGCACCGGCTGCCCGGCATAGATGCCGCAGGACACCGCCGCCACCGGGTCGGGCAGCGGGTCGCTCACGACATCCCCCGCCACCATCAGCTTGGCCACCGCTAGCCGCAGCGCCACCCAGCCGCCGGTGATCGCGGCGCAGCGAGTCCCGCCATCGGCCTGGATCACGTCGCAATCCACCGTGATCTGCCGCTCGCCCAGCGCCACCCGGTCGGTGCCCGCGCGCAGCGCCCGCCCGATCAGCCGCTGGATTTCCACCGTGCGCCCGCCTTGCTTGCCGACGGCGGCCTCGCGCCGCATCCGGCTCCCGGTTGAGCGCGGCAACATGCCGTATTCGGCGGTGACCCAGCCAAGCCCCGTCCCCTTGACAAAGGGCGGCACCCGGTCCTCGATCGTCGCGGTGCACAGAACATGCGTGTCGCCCATCTTCACAAGGCACGAGCCTTCGGCATGTTTCAGAACGCCCGTTTCGATTGAAACGGGCCGCATTTCACTTAAATCTCTGCCAGAAGGCCGCATTACTGTCCCCTTGTGATGTTGGCCTCGGCATATAAGGGAGCGGTCCGTGATGGCAACCCCGATTGACCTTTGCCCCAAGCCGCCTTTAATGCCTGTTAACCATGAAAGCGCATCAAATGTCCGAGGATTCGAACCATCTGGCTCAGCTCAATGACCGCTCGCGCGAAGTGTTTCGCCGCGTCGTCGAGGGCTATCTTGCTACCGGCGACCCGGTCGGCTCGCGCACCCTCACCCGTGATTTCTCGGAAAAGGTGAGCGCCGCCACCATCCGGAACGTGATGCAGGATCTCGAATACATGGGCCTTCTGGGCAGCCCCCACATCAGCGCCGGGCGCGTGCCCACGCAAGAGGGGCTGCGCATGTTCGTCGATGGCCTGCTCGAGGTCGGCGGGCTCGAGGATACCGACCGCGCGCTGATCGATTCGACCATCGCCAGCAATTCCCGCGACGTCACCGGGCTGCTCGACAGCATCGGCTCGGCGCTCTCCGGTGTCACGCGCGGCGCATCGCTGGTGCTCGCGCCCAAGCACGAGGCCCCGATCAAGCATATCGAGTTCGTCAGCCTCGCACATGACCGTGCGCTTGCCGTGCTGGTGTTTTCCGACGGGCAGGTGGAAAACCGGGTGTTCACCCCGCCGCCGGGTCAGACGCCAAGCTCGATGCGCGAGGCGGCCAACTTCCTCAACGCGCTGGTCGAGGGCAAGACGCTCTCGGACATGCAGCGCCGCATCACCACCGAGATCGCCGCCCGGCGACAGGAAATCGACGCGCTCGCCCACGCCTTTGTCGAAAGTGGCCTCGCCGTGTGGGAGGGCGAAGGCGAGCATCACGAGCGCCTGATCGTTCGCGGCCGCGCCAATCTCATCGACGCCGACGTGGACGAGGCCGATCTCGAGCGTATCCGCGTCCTCTTCGATGACCTCGAGCGCAAGCGCGACATCGCCGAATTCCTCGAACGCGCCGACGAGGGAGAAGGCGTGCGCATTTTTATCGGCTCAGAGAACAAACTTTTCTCACTTTCGGGTTCCTCTTTGGTCGTCTCTCCATATATGAACGCTGACCGTAAGATCATTGGCGCGGTGGGCGTAATCGGCCCGACGCGCCTTAACTACGGGCGCATTGTGCCGATCGTGGACTACACGGCACAGCTCGTGGGCAGGCTGATCTCCGACCGGAGCGAGAGGTAAGACATGGCAGAGCCGAAAGAACAGGGTTTCCTGGACGATATCGAAGAGGCCGCCGCCGAAGAGCGGGATGCGGCGGACACGGAAGTATCGCCGCAGGAGGCCGAAATCGACGCCCTGCGCGCAGAGCGCGACGCGCTTCAGGACAAGTTCATGCGCGCGCTCGCCGATGCCGAGAATTCGCGCAAGCGGTCTGAAAAGGACCGGCGCGAGGCCGAGAATTACGGCGGCTCCCGGCTCGCCCGCGACATGCTGCCGGTGCATGACAATCTCAAGCGCGCGCTTGAGACCATCACCGAGGATCAGCGCGCCGCTTCCGGCGCCCTTGTCGAGGGGATCGAGCTGACGCTGCGCGAATTGCTCAACGTGTTCGCCAAGCACGGTATCACCGTGATCGACCCGCAGGTGGGCGAACGCTTCGATCCGCAGCACCACGAGGCGATGTTCGAGGCCCCCCTGCCCGGCACCAACGCCGGCGAGATCATCCAGGTCTCGGCGCAGGGTTTCATGCTGCACGATCGCATCCTGCGCCCCGCGCAGGTGGGCGTGTCCTCGAACCGGGGCTGACCCATAGGGCGGGGTTTACCCCGCCGTCTCGGACAAGTCCTTCAATTCATAAATCAGATCCAGCGCCTCGCGCGGGCTGAGCGTATCGGGCAGCACCTCGGCCAGCCGCGCCTCTACCTCCGAGGCACGCGGCGCGGGGGGCGCGCTCGGCGGTGTCGCCGCAAACAGCGGCAGGTCGTCGATCAGCGCCTGCCGCGCCGCGCCGCCCTCGCGCTCGCCCTTCTCCAGCGCGTCGAGCACCACCCGCGCGCGCTCCACCACCGTCTCCGGCAGTCCCGCCAGCCGCGCCACCTGCACGCCATAGCTGCGATCCGCCGCGCCGCGCCGCACCTCGTGCAGGAAAATCACCTCACCGCCATGCTCCTTGACGCTGACCGTGGCATTGGCCACCCGGTCCAGCCGCTCGCTCAGCCGCGTCATCTCGTGGTAATGCGTGGCAAACAGCGCGCGACACCCATTCACTTCGTGCAGATGCTCCATCACCGCCCAGGCAATCGACAGCCCGTCATAGGTCGCCGTGCCGCGCCCGATCTCGTCGAGGATCACCAGCGCATGCGCGTCCGCCTGGTTGAGGATCGCCGCCGTCTCGACCATCTCCACCATGAAGGTCGAGCGCCCCCGCGCCAGGTCGTCCGACGCCCCCACCCGGCTGAATAGCTGGCTGACGATCCCGATATGCGCCGCCCGCGCAGGCACATAACTACCCATCTGCGCCAAGAGCGCGATCAGCGCGTTCTGCCGCAGGAAAGTGGATTTTCCGGCCATGTTCGGCCCGGTCAGCAGCCAGATATCGCTCTCGCCCCCGAGGTCGCAATCATTGGCGATGAACGGCGCGCCACCCTCGCCGCGCAGGGCGCGTTCCACCACCGGGTGCCGCCCGCCCTCGATATGCAGCGCGCGGCTGTCGTCCACCCGTGGCGCGCACCAGTCCTCGGCCACCGCGATCTCTGCCAGCGCGGCCGCAAGGTCGATCTCAGCAAGCCCCACCGCCGCCTCGCCCAGCGGTCCGGCCTGTGCCAGAATCTCCGCCTTCAGGCCATCATAGAGCCGCTTCTCGATCTCGATCGCCCGCCCTCCCGCGTTCAGGATACGGCTCTCGGTCTCGCTCAGCTCCGGCGTGGTAAAGCGCAACTGGTTGGCCGTGGTCTGGCGATGCTTGAACGTCTCGTTGAGCGGGGCGGCCAGCATCTTCTCGGCATGCGTCGCCGTCACCTCGATGAAATAGCCCAGCACGTTGTTATGCTTGATCTTGAGCGAGGCGATCCCCGTCTCCCTGACATACTCTCCCTGCATCCGCGCGATCACTCCGCGCCCCTCGTCGCGCAGCTGCCGCACCTCGTCGAGTTCGTCATCGAACCCGGCAGCGATGAACCCGCCATCGCGCGCCAGCAGCGGCGGCTCGGCCACCAGCGCCCGGTCGAGCAGGTCGCGCAGCGTATCGTGACCCGTGAGAGCGGCCACCGCCTCGCGCAGCCGCCCGGGCAGATCGTGACCGTCCAGCCGCGCCGCGACCTCCCCGGCCTGCGCCAGCGCATCGCGCACCGCCGCCAGGTCGCGCGGCCCGCCCCGGTCGATCCCGAGCCGTGACAGCGCCCGGTCGAGATCTGGCACTTTGCGCAGATCACCGCGCAGATCGTCCCGTAATCGGGACTGTTCCACCATAAATCCCACGCAATCGAGCCGCGCCTGTACCTCGTTGAGCCCCCGGCTCGGGCTCGACAGCCGCCGCTCCAACAGCCGCCCGCCCCCCGCCGTCACCGTTCGGTCGATCGTGGCAAGCAGCGATCCTGCGCGCCGCCCGTCGGGCCCGTGGGTCAGCTCCAGGCTGCGCCGCGTCGCCGCGTCGATCTGCATCGCCGACCCCTGCGCCTCGCGCACCGGCGGGCGCAAAAGCGGCAGCTTGCCCCGCTGCGTGATCTCCAGCCATTCGACGATTGCCCCCATCGCGGCGATCTCGGGCCGGGAGAACGCGCCATAGGCGTCGAGCGTGCCCACCCCGTAGAGCGCACAAAGCCGCGTTTCGGCCCCCGCGCTGTCAAATGCCGCCGCCCCCAGCGTGGTGAGCGCCGCCCCTGATTCAGACACTATTTCGGCGTAATCCGCCTCCTGCCCCTGCATCACGACAAGCTCACGAGGCCCCAGCCGCGCCAGTTCAGCCGCCAGCCGCGCACGTCCCAGCCCCATGACGTGAAACGCGCCGGTAGAGATATCCACCCAGGCCAGCGCCCCTTCGCCCCGCACCTCTGCAAAGGCCGCCAGGAAATTGTGCCGCCGCGCGTCGAGCAGGCTCTCCTCGGTCAGCGTGCCGGGCGTGACCAGCCGCACCACCTCGCGCCGCACCACCGATTTCGAGCCGCGCTTCTTGGCCTCCGCCGGGTCTTCCATCTGCTCGGCGATGGCCACGCGAAACCCCTTGCGGATGAGCGACAAGAGATACCCTTCGGCGGAATGCACCGGCACCCCGCACATGGCGATATCCTCGCCCAGGTGCTTGCCCCGCTTGGTCAGCGCGATATCCAGCGCCTCGGCCGCCGCCGCCGCGTCGTCAAAGAACAACTCGTAGAAATCGCCCATCCGGTAGAACAAGAGCGCATCCGCGTGCTGCGCCTTGATCTCCAGGTATTGCGCCATCATCGGCGTTACTGTCGCGTCGGTCCCGCTCAATGCTGCCCCCTGTCGTTGGCGCAGACCTTACAAACCCCCCGGTTCGCGCGAAAGCCCCTTCCGCCTTTCGGTTGAGACAACGCCCGTCCCCCGCTATTGAAGATCGAACATCTCCGAAAAGGCCGCCCCATGACCAAACCCAAATATACCCGCGAAGAGGCGCTCGCCTTCCATCTCGAGCCGACGCCCGGCAAATTCGAGATCACGGCCACCGTGCCCATGACCACGCAGCGCGACCTCAGCCTCGCCTATTCCCCCGGCGTGGCCGTCCCTTGCGAGGAGATCGCGGCCAATCCCGAGCTTGCCTATGATTACACCAACAAGGGTAACCTCGTCGCCGTCATCTCCAACGGCACCGCGGTTCTCGGCCTCGGCAATCTCGGCGCGTTGGGCAGCAAGCCGGTGATGGAGGGCAAGGCGGTGCTGTTCAAGCGCTTCGCCGACGTCAATTCCATCGACATCGAGCTCGACACCGAGGACCCGGACGCCTTCATCAACGCGGTCCGCCTGATGGGGCCCACCTTCGGCGGCATCAACCTCGAGGATATCAAGGCGCCCGAATGTTTCATCATCGAGCAACAGCTCAAGGCGGTGATGGATATCCCGGTGTTCCACGACGATCAGCACGGCACCGCGGTGATCTGCGCCGCCGGGCTCATCAACGCGTTGCATTTGTCGGGGAAAAAGATCGAGGATGTGCGCATCGTGCTCAACGGTGCGGGGGCGGCGGGCATCGCCTGCCTCGAATTGCTGAAATCAATGGGCGCGCGGCACGAAAACTGCATCATGTGCGACACCAAGGGCGTGATTTACCAGGGCCGCACAGAGGGCATGAACCAGTGGAAATCCGCCCACGCGGTCAAGACCGGGCTGCGCACCCTCGACGAGGCGATGAAGGACGCAGACGTGTTCCTCGGCGTGTCGGCCAAGGGCGCGGTCACGCAGGACATGGTCGCCTCGATGGCCGACAACCCGGTGATCTTCGCGATGGCCAACCCCGACCCCGAGATCACCCCCGAAGACGCCCACGCCGTGCGTCCCGACGCGATAGTGGCTACCGGGCGCTCGGATTATCCCAACCAGGTCAACAACGTGCTGGGATTCCCCTATCTCTTCCGTGGCGCGCTCGACGTCCATGCCCGCGCCATCAACGACGAGATGAAGATCGCTTGCGCCGAGGCGCTCGCCCGGCTCGCCCGGCTCGACGTGCCCGATGAGGTGGCGATGGCCTACGGGCGCAAGCTCAGCTTCGGGCGCGATTACATCATCCCCACACCGTTCGATCCGCGGCTCATCCACACCATCCCGCCCGCAGTGGCCCGCGCGGGGATGGAGACGGGGGCCGCGCGCCGCCCGATCGTCGACATGGACGCCTACGAGCTGTCGCTCAAGTCGCGCATGGACCCGACCGCCAACATCCTGCGCGGCATCAACGCCCGGGCCCGGCGCGCGCAGGCGCGGATGATCTTTGCCGAGGGTGACGATGCGCGCGTTCTGCGCGCCGCCGTGCAGTATCAGCGCACCGGCCTCGGCAAGGCGCTCGTGGTGGGCCGCGACGACGACGTCAAGGCCAAGCTCGACGCCATCGGCATGGCCGACGCGGTGCGCGAGCTCGAGGTCGTGAACGCCGCCAAGACCGACCGGCTCGACGAGTACAAGGCGTTCCTCTACGCGCGCCTGCAACGCAAGGGCTTCGACCGGCAGGATGTCCACCGCCTCGCCGCGCGCGACCGGCACGTGTTCGCCTCGCTGATGCTTGCCCACGGGCATGGCGACGCGCTGGTGACCGGGGCCACCCGCAAATCCGCGCATATCCTCGAACGGATCAACTACGTCTTCGACGCCGAAGCCGAGCATGGCGCGGTGGGCGTGACCGCGCTCTTGCACAAGGGGCGGATCGTGCTCATCGCCGACACCCTGGTGCACGAATGGCCCGACGAGGAGGATCTCGCCACCATCGCCACCCGCGGTGCCGACGTCGCGCGCCATCTCGGGCTCGATCCCCGCGTGGCCTTTGTCAGCTTCTCCACCTTCGGCTACCCGCATTCCGAGCGCGCCGAGAAAATGCACCGCGCGCCGCGCGTGCTGGAACGGCGCGGCGTCGATTTCGAATTCGAGGGCGAGATGACCGTCGATGTGGCGCTTAACGCCCGCGCGCAAGAGAATTACCCGTTCCAGCGCCTCTCGGGGCCCGCCAACGTGCTCGTGGTGCCCGCGCGCCATTCGGCGTCGATCTCGGTCAAGCTGATGCAAGAAATGGCCGGGGCTACGGTGATCGGCCCGATCCTTTCGGGCGTCGGCGCCTCGATCCAGATCTGCTCGTCCAACTTCACGTCCAACGACATCCTCAACATGGCGGTGCTGGCGGCGTGCAAGGTGGGCTGACGCAGCGCGTGCTGCGATGCTTGGCGAATGGATATTTCGGGCAAGATGAAGTCCGGTCAGGACGCCCCGGCAAACGGGGCCGCCTCGCCCCACAGCGCCCGCACCCGCGCATCGCGCCCGCAGGCCCGGCGGTAGAGCTTGTAGGCGCTCGCCTTGGTCCGGGGCCCGAACCGGGTGAAAATGATGTCGCCGCTCTTGTAGTAATCCTGGTGATAGGCCTCTGCCGGCCAGAACCTGTCGAGGTCGCGCACCGGCGTCACGATCTCGCGCCCGAGGTCGCGGGCCGCCGCCTCGATTGCTGCCTCGGCAAGCGCTCTTTCCGCCGGATCAGAGACGAAAATCGCCGTGGTATAGCTCTCGCCCCGGTCGCAGAATTGTCCGCCTGCATCGGTCGGGTCGATCGAGCGCAGGAACAGGTGCACCAACGCCTGCCGCGTCACCTGCGCCGGATCGAACGCGATCCGCACCGCCTCCAGATGCCCGGTGCCGCCGCGCGTCACCTCGCGGTAGGTCGGGTTCTCGACCGTCCCCCCGGCAAAGCCCGACTCGGCCTCGAACACGCCCGCGACCTTCTCGAAATCCGCCTCGACGCACCAGAAACAGCCGCCCGCGACCACCAGCGTCTCGCGCTCCGACGCCTCGACGCCCTTGCTCTCCAAACACAGCGCCGCTGCGATCAGCAACGCCAGCATCCCCGCCTTGAGTTCCCGTATTCCGATGATCATGACCACACCCTCCTTGCTGCGCCCAAGCATGCCGCGCCGCCCCGTCATGACCAAGCGACAAGGCGGTGATCTCACGCCTTGTTGAGCACCGTTTCACCCTTGGCCCCCTCCCGCACCCCCGCTACCCTCGCCGGGAAAGGAGCGCGCCATGACAGATCAGCAAACCACCCACGCCGCCGAGGAGGATGCCCGCAACGCCGATATCCGCATCTGGCTCGATGGCCGCATCGTGCCGAGGGCGCAGGCGCTGGTCAGCGTCTATGACAGCGGCTTCATGCTGGGCGACGGGGTGTGGGAGGGGCTGCGCCTCTACAACGGCACCTGGGCCTTTGCCGATGAACACCTGGATCGCCTGTTCGAGGCGGCGCGCGCCATCGACCTCGATATCGGAATGACGCGACAAGACCTGTTTCAGGCCGTAATAGAGACACAAGCAGCCAATGACATGACCACCGACGCCCATGCCCGCCTGATGGTGACGCGGGGGATCAAGACGCGCCCCTTCCAGCATCCGTCGCTCTCGCGGCAGGGCCCCACCATCGCCATCATCATGGAGCATTCGACCCCCGCCATCGCCCGCCCCATCCGGCTCGCCACCGTGCCGCATATCCGTGGCCTGCCGATGACGCAGGACCCCAAGCTCAATTCGCATTCCAAGCTCAACTGCATCCTCGCCTGTATCGCTGCGGAAAAGGCCGGGGCCGACGAGGCGCTGATGCTCGATATCCACGGCTTCGTGAACACCACCAATGCCTGCAACTTCTTCATCGTCCGCCGCGGCGAGGTCTGGACCTCGACGGGCGACTACTGCATGAACGGCATCACCCGGGCCAAGGTGATCGACCTCTGCCGCGCGGATGGCATCCCGGTGTATGAGAAGAATTTCTCGCTGGTCGAGACCTACGGCGCTGACGAGGCGTTTCTCACCGGCACCTTCGGTGCGCAGACCCCGGTCGGCGAGATCGACGGCCGCGTGATCGGTGATGGCGCACAGGGCCCTGTCACGTCCCGTATCCAAGACCTCTACAAGGCACTGATCCGGCGCGAAACGGCTTAAAGGGGGCGCAGCAGCATTGCCTTCTCCCGCGCCGCGACGATCCCCTTGAGGCCCCCCGGCACCTCCGCATCGGCCAGCACCTCGATCGCATACCGCGCCCCGTGACAGCGCGCCACCTCCTCCTCGGTGATGGAAAACGGCGGGCCGTCCATCTCCGCCTGGTCGTACTCGAAGGTTACCAGCAGCTGCGGCGCGACGGCGGTGATCCCGGCCAGGTGCGCGGCATAGCGGCGGCGCATCCCCTCGGGCAGCGCCACCAGCGCCGCCCGGTCATAGACCGCGTCCACCGGGCCGAGCACGTCCGCCGTGATCTCGAAAATGTCGCCCGCGAAAATATCGATGCCGTCTGCCGAATAACGGCGATGCGATCCCGTCTCCGTGATTTCCGGCGTCACCCCCATTTCGGCGAACAGGTCGCGCACCGCGATCTCGCTCAGTTCCACCCCCGCCACGCGATAGCCCCGCGACAAAAGCCACGGAATATCAACAGCTTTGCCACAGAGGGGCAGGAACACGCGCTGCCCGGGTACAAGCGTTAGCGCGCCAATATGCGCCTCCAGCATCCGGTTGACACGGCCCTCGTGAAAGCCAAGCCGCCCCTCTTGCCACCTGTCATGCCAGAATTGCGCGTCCATCGCCTGTGCCCCCTGTATCGTCTGCCCTGATGTGGTAGCAGAGTTGCGAGCAAAGCCAAGCGCTTGTCGCTCACAAGCCGGGGAGCAAGGGGAGGGCCGGGAATGCACATCGCCATGTGGTCGGGGCCGCGCAATCTGTCCACCGCGATGATGTACGCCTTCGCCGCGCGCGGCGATTGCGCCGTGGTGGACGAGCCGTTCTATGCCGCCTACCTCGCGAGAACCGGCCTTGATCATCCGATGCGCGACGCGATCCTCGCGGCACAGCCGCAGGATCCGACCGCGGTGATCGAGCAGCTTTTAGGCCCTGTTCCGGCCCAAAAGCCGCATTTCTACCAAAAGCACATGGCCCAGCACATGATCCCCGGTATTCCCCGCGACTGGGTTCCTGGCGTCGTGAACGTGTTTCTCATCCGTCACCCCGCGCGCGTCGCCGCCAGCTTCTCGGTCAAGTACGACAACCCCACCCTCGCCGATATCGGCTTTGTCCAGCAGGTCGAGCTTTACGAGCAACTGGTGGCAGAGGGGCAATCCCCCGTTGTGATCGATTCCGCCGATATCCGGCGCGATCCGTCAACCATGTTGCAACGGCTTTGTGCCGCCATCGGCCTCGACTGGACGCCCGCGATGCTCACCTGGCCGCGTGGCGGCCACCCCGATGATGGGGTCTGGGCCGCGCATTGGTATGGGGCCGTCCATGACAGCACCGGCTTCGCCCCCGCCGAGGGGCCGCCGCCCGCGCTCGACGGTCCGCGGGCCGCACTGGCCGAGGCGGCGATGCCCGCCTACGAGCGGCTGCGCGCGGTGGCGCTCTCGCCCGGGTAAGCAAATCCTTGCGCCACCGTGCCGGGCGCGCCGCGAACCTCCCGGTTCACGCCTTGAACCTTGCGGTTCGACTCAGCCCTTCAGCCGCCGGTTCCGCGCCGCGAGCAGTTTCAGCCGCAGCGCGTTGAGCTGGATGAACCCGGCGGCATCCTTCTGGTCATAGGCCCCGGCATCCTCCTCGAAGGTGACATGCGCCTCGGAATAGAGGCTGTGATCGGACCAGCGCCCAACGGTCGTGGCCGATCCCTTGTAGAGCTTCAACCGCACCGTGCCGCACACATGATGTTGCGAGTGATCAATCGCCGCCTGCAACATTTCGCGTTCAGGGCTGAACCAGAAGCCGTTATAGATCAGCTCCGCATAACGCGGCATGAGCGAATCCTTGAGGTGCCCCGCGCCGCTGTCGAGCGTGATCTGCTCGATCCCGCGATGCGCCTCGAGCAGCACGGTGCCGCCGGGCGTCTCGTAAATGCCGCGCGATTTCATCCCGACAAAGCGGTTTTCCACGAAATCGAGCCGCCCGATGCCATGCTTTCCACCCAATTCATTGAGCTTCGTCAATATGTTAGCTGGGCTCATCAGGATCCCGTCGATGGCCACCGCATCGCCCTTGTCAAACGTGATCTCGATGAATTCCGGGGTGTCCGGCGCGTCCTCGGGGCTTACCGTGCGCTGATAGACATAGTCGGGCGCCGCCTCTGCCGGGTCTTCGAGCACCTTGCCCTCGCTCGAGGTGTGCAGCAGGTTCGCATCCACCGAAAACGGCGCCTCGCCACGCTTGTCCCTGGCGATCGGAATCTGGTTTTTCTCTGCGAAATCAAGCAGTCGCGTGCGGCTCGTCAGGTCCCATTCGCGCCACGGCGCGATCACCTTGATATCGGGGTTGAGCGCATAGGCCGCCAATTCGAACCGCACCTGGTCGTTGCCCTTGCCGGTCGCGCCGTGCGCCACGGCATCGGCCCCGGTCTCGGCCGCAATCTCCACAAGACGCTTTGAAATCAAGGGTCTGGCGATCGAGGTGCCGAGCAGGTATTGCCCCTCGTAGAGCGCGTTGGCGCGGAACATCGGAAACACGAAATCGCGGACAAACTCCTCGCGCACATCCTCGATGAAGATGTTTTCTTCCTTGATTCCAAGGAGTTTCGCCTTCTCCCGCGCGGGTTCCAGCTCTTCGCCCTGGCCCAGGTCGGCGGTAAAGGTCACCACCTCGCAGCCATATTCCGTCTGCAGCCATTTCAGGATGATCGAGGTATCGAGACCCCCGGAATAGGCCAGAACAACTTTCTTCGGCGCGGACATCATGCTTCCCCCTTCGCGGATTTCCCGCGCGATTAGCGGGTTTTGCGGGGCGGGGCAAGCCAGCCCCTTGCCAGCCGCCCGCGATTGCGTCACTGACACGGCCATGTCCGATTTCCGCGATACCGCCCGCGCCGCCGAGGCCGCCATGCGCGCCGTCTTTCCGCCGACGCCCTTGCAGCGTAACGACCACCTGTCCGAGCGTTACAACGCCGACATCTGGCTCAAGCGCGAGGATCTCAGCCCGGTGCGCTCCTACAAGCTGCGCGGTGCCTTCAACGCCATGCGCCACGTGCTCTCGGCGCGGCCCGATACCGCGCAGTTCGTCTGCGCGAGCGCCGGAAATCACGCGCAGGGCGTGGCCTATATGTGCCGCCATTTCGGGGTTCGTGGCGCGATCTTCATGCCGGTAACGACGCCGCAGCAAAAGATTGGAAAGACAGAGAAATTTGGCGGCGATGCCGTTACCATCCGGCTCACCGGCGACTATTTCGACGACACGCTCGCCGCCGCGCAGGAGTATTGCGCGCAGGTGGGCGGGCATTTCCTTGCGCCGTTCGACGACGAGGATGTGATCGCCGGGCAGGCCAGCGTCGCGGTCGAGATAGAGACGCAGATGGAGCGGTTGCCCGATCACATGGTGCTGCCCGTGGGCGGCGGCGGGCTGTCCTCGGGCGTCTACAGCTATTTCGGCGATCGCGTACCGCTCACCCTGGTAGAGCCCGCCGGCGGGGCCTGTCTCGCCGCGGCGGTTGCGGCGGGGGCGCCGGTGCGGCTGGATCAGGTGAATACCTTCGCCGACGGGGCCGCCGTGGCGCAGATCGGCGCGCGCCCCTTCGCGCGCCTTGCCCCGCATGACGGCTTTGGCCTGATCGCTGTCGCCGAGGACCGGCTGTGCACCACCATGCTCGAAATGCTCAATGTCGAGGGCATCGTGCTCGAGCCCGCCGGGGCGCTGTCGGTTGATGCGCTCAAGGACGTGGGCGACCAGATTCGGGGCAAGACCGTGGTCTGCGTCACCTCCGGCGGCAATTTCGATTTCGAGCGCCTGCCCGAGGTCAAGGAGCGCGCGCAGCGCTTCTCGGGGCTCAAGAAATACTTCATCCTTCGCATGCCGCAACGCCCCGGCGCGCTGCGCGATTTTCTCGAGGTTCTTGGCCCGGATGATGACATCGCGCGTTTCGAATACCTCAAGAAATCCGCGCGCAATTTCGGCTCGGTCCTCATCGGGATCGAGACGACGCGGCCCGAGAATTTCGATGCGTTCATCGCGCGCCTCGACCAGACAGGGTTTGCGTATCGCGACATCACCCGTGACGAGGTGCTTGCCGAGTTCCTCATCTAGGCGGCGATTCCCTCCGCGATCCCGGCAAGAAATGCGGCTTTCGATGCCTCATATCCGGAAACGATCCTGGGGATATCGACGCTATCACGCGCCCCCGCGCCCGATTTCGCCTCGCCATCGGCACACAGGTTGGCAAGTGCCTTAAAGCCGAGATTGAGCGCGCTGCCCTTCAGAAAATGCAATTGTGCCTCAAGATCATCCTCTGTCGTGGCGGTACGTAGCACCGCGAGCGCCGTCTCCACTTCCTCCAGAAACAGGTCGAGCACCTCCTCGAAGGCGTCGGCACCGATCTCTTCCCGCAGTTCCCGCACGCGAATCCAGTCTATCATGTCAGCCTCTCCCGCATTTCTGCCAGTCTCCGCACGAGGTCTTCAGAACGTGTTAACGTCGATGGGAAAATACCAGAAACTTTTATCATTCACGGGATGTAAACGCTCGTGCGGCGACCGTGTGCGCGAAACGAGTGATGGTGAGAGCGGTGCGCGGCGCAAGCATGACCAAGGACGAGGCAGCCGCCAGCACCGATGCGCGGCGCGTTCTTGTCGTCGATGACAGCCGGGCGCAGCGGCGCATTCTCGGCAGTTACCTGCGGCAATGGGGCTATGTCGTCGAAGAGGCCGAAAGCGGTGGCGAAGCGATCGACATCTGTCATCGCAATCTTCCCGAACTCGTGGTCAGCGACTGGATGATGCCGGGGATGAGCGGCCCGGAATTCTGTCGTGCCGTCCGCGGGATGAACAACGACAATTACGTCTACTTCATCCTCCTCACCTCCAAGAGCGGCAAGGAAGAGATCGCGCTCGGCCTCGATGCCGGGGCCGATGACTTCCTCACCAAGCCGGTCAATTCCGCAGAACTGCGCGCGCGCATGGCCGCCGGGATGCGCATCCTTGATATGGAGCGCGAGCTACTTGCCAAGAACCGGCTCGTCAGGGCCACGCTCGACGAATTGCAGGCACTCTACGATTCGCTCGACAACGATCTTGTCGAGGCCAACAAGCTGCAACAGTCGTTGCTCAGCGAACGCTATCGCGATCTCGGCCCGGCAGAGGTTTCTCTCTCGCTGCATTCCTCGGGCCATGTCGGGGGCGATCTCGTGGGCATGTTCCCGATATCCGACAGCCGTGTTGGTCTCTACGGGCTCGACGTGTCCGGCCACGGGATCAGCTCGGCGCTGATGACCGCACGGCTCGCTGGCTATCTCTCGGCCACCGTGCCCGAGCACAACCTCGCGCTGCACGAGATCGCGCCGGGGCGCTTCGCCGCGCGCCCCCCGGCCGAGACGGTGTCGCGGCTCAACCATGTCTTTCTCTCTGATCTCGAGACCGAGCATTACTTCACCATTGCGCTCGCCGATATCGATCTCGCGACGGGCCGGGTGATCCTTGCGCAGGCCGGGCATCCGCACCCGGCCGTGCAGCGCGCCGACGGGTCGGTCGAGTTCGTGGGCGAGGGTGGCCTGCCCGTGGGGCTCATCGAGGGGGCGAGCTTCGACCAGGTAGAGTTCACGCTGGCACCTGGCGACCGGCTGCTCATTCATTCAGACGGGATCACTGAATGCGCCGACCCGGATGGGTTCATGCTCGGTGACACTGGCCTTGCCGCGATCATGCGTCACCTGCGCCAGACACGTGGCCCGGCCTTTCTCGAATCGCTCATGTGGAAGCTGTCCGATCACGCAGGCGAGGCGCGCTTTACCGATGATATCTCGGCGGTTCTGCTGGAATTCAGGCCCATGCCCCGGCCTGGCTGACGAAGTGGCGATCCCCGGCGTTGCCAAGCTCGCGCGCGGCGCGCGCGGGCGTGATCCACAGCGCCCGGTGCCCCGGCTCCGATGGCGGACCCAACCGGCGCACCGGGCAGGCGCGGTAAATCACGCAGAGCTTTTCTGCCCAGAGATCGTAGTCCGGCATGTAGGTGAACCGGCGAAACGCCCCGATCCGCCGCGGCCGCGCAATCAGCCAGCCGGTTTCCTCCCACACTTCGCGATAGAGCGCCCGCAGGGGTGATTCGCCCGGGTCGATACCACCCCCGGGCAATTGCAGCTCGGGCACCGGCGTGGCCTGATGCGTCACCAGAAGCCGCCCGCCCCGCGGCAGCACGGCATAGACGCCAGGGCGGAGCCGATAGCGGATACCGGGCCGCGGGGGCTCTCCGAATCGCCGTGTCATTCCGTCTCCTTCACGCCCGCCTTGTCCTGCCCTGCCCGTCGCGATATGCCCAAACCGCGCAGCGAAGGAAAGCCCATGACGCTTGGACAGAGGTTAGCGTGGGACGACACGGTCCTGCCGTTCCAGCTAGATCACGCGGATATCCGGGGCCGGGTCGCGCGGCTCGACGGTGTTCTCGACGCGATCCTGAAACAGCACGACTACCCGCCCCCCGTCGAGGCCCTGATCGCCGAGATGGCGCTCCTGACGGCGCTCATTGGTCAGACGATAAAGCTGCGCTGGAAGCTCTCGCTCCAGCTTCAGAGCAAGGGCGGGGTCCGCCGCATCGCCAGCGATTATTTCGCCCCCACCCGCGAGGGCGAACCGGCCCGCATGCGTGCCTATGCCAGCTTCGACCCGGACAGGATCGGCGACGGCGACGCCTTCGCGCAACTGGACGAGGGTTATTTCGCCGTGCTCCTCGATCAAGGGCAGGGCACGACGCCCTACCAGGGTATCACCCCGATAACCGGCAAGGCGCTGCGCAACTGCGCCGAGGCCTATTTCGCACAGTCAGAGCAATTGCCGACGCGGTTCGCACTCAGCTTCGGCAGGTCTACCGAGCAAGGGGGTGCCGAGCATTGGCGCGCGGGCGGCGTGATGCTGCAACACATGCCCAAGGCCTCGCCTTTCGCCAAGGACGGCGGCTCGGGCAAGGGCGGGCTCCTCGCCGCGCGCGACATCGTGCACGGCGACGATGCCGAGAACTGGGGCCGCGCCAATCACCTGCTCGATACGGTCGAGACGCTGGAACTGATCGGTCCGTCCGTCTCGCCGGCCGACCTGCTGGTGCGGCTCTTCCACGAGGAAGGCCCCCGCGTGTTCGAGACGCAGCCCGTGCGTTTCGGTTGCACCTGCTCCGAGGAGCGGGTGCGCAACAGCCTGTCGATATACTCGGCTCGCGACATCGCCAGCATGACCACCGCAGAGGGCATCGTCACCGCCGATTGCCAGTTCTGCGGGGCGCATTACCGGCTCGCTCCTGAAACTCTCGGCTTTGATGCCCCGGAGGCCCCGGGTGACACCGAGTGATCCCCTCACCCGCATTCTGAACGCGGCGGGCGCGCCGCGAGCGGGGTCGTCGGATTACGACCTCAACCGCGGGATCTCGCTACCCGAGGGGCGAAAGCTGCGGCCCGCGGCCGTGCTCGTCGCTGTCGAGACGGGCGGCGATGCACCGCGTGTGATCCTGACCACGCGCTCTTCGGCGCTACGGCATCATCCAGGCCAGATCGCTTTTCCCGGCGGCAAGCAGGACGAGGGCGATGCTGACCTGCACGCCACCGCCCTGCGCGAGGCGCGCGAGGAAATCGGCCTCGCCCCGGACGCCGTCGAGATCCTCGCCGACCTGCCTCGCCACGAGACCGTCACCGGTTTCGATGTCATGCCGGTGCTTGCCCGTGTCTCCACCCCTTTCAGCCCCGTGGCCGAGCCGGGCGAGGTGGCCGAGGTCTTTGCTGTCCCGCTTGCGCATGTTCTCGACCCTGCGCGTTTTCGCGTCGAGCAGCGCCGCTGGAAAGGGACGTGGCGGCGCTATTACACGGTGCCTTACGGACCGTATTACATCTGGGGCGCGACCGCCCGCATCCTGCGGGTGATGGCCGACATGGCGGGACGGCCATGAGGATCGAGGATGACTGGATCGTGCGCCCTGAGACACGCGCGGTGTTTGACGCGCTGTCCGCTGGCGGCCACAGGGCGCTGTTCGTCGGTGGCTGCGTGCGCAACGCGCTTCTCGGTGTGCCGGTGGGCGATATCGACATCGCCACCGACGCGCATCCCGAAACGGTGATGACGCTGGCGCAAGAGGCGGGGCTCAAGCCGGTTCCGACCGGGATCGACCACGGCACGATCACCGTGGTCTCGGGCGGGCTGCCGCACGAGGTCACCACCTTTCGCGCCGATATAGAGACGTATGGACGTCACGCGCAGGTCGCCTTTGGCCATAGCATCGAGGCTGACGCACGCCGCCGCGATTTCACCATGAACGCGCTCTATGCCGAGTGCGATGGCCATGTGCTCGACCCGCTTGGCGGGCTGCCCGACCTGCGCGCGCGCCGCGTGCGGTTCATCGACGACCCGGCACAGCGCATTCGCGAGGATACCTTGCGCATCCTGCGATTCTTCCGCTTTCACGCCTGCTACGGCGATCCGCAGGGTGGCCTCGATCCTGACGGGCTCGCTGCCTGCGCCGCCGCCCGCGACAGCCTTGCCGCCCTCTCGCGAGAGCGAATCGGGGCAGAGATGCGCAAGCTTCTGGCCGCCCCCGATCCCGCGCCCTCGGTCGCAGCGATGCAGGCCGCGGGCGTGCTCGGGGCGATCCTGCCGGGGGCCGACGCGGCGGCACTTGCCCCGCTTGTCCACCTCGACGCGGAAACGGAGACGGCCCCCGATGCCCTCCGCCGTCTTGCCGCGCTGGGCGGCGAGGATGCGTCAGAACGGCTGCGCCTCTCGCGCGCCGAAGGCCGGCGGCTGGCGCGCCTGCGCGACGGGATCGAGAGCGGCATGTCCACCGCCGAGATCGGCTATCGCTTCGGGGCCGGGGAGGGGGCCGATATCGTGCTCCTGCGGGCGGCACTCCTTGGCACCCCGCTTGCGCCGGACGCGCTCGACGACATCAGGCGCGGCGCGGCGGCGGTGTGCCCGGTCCGCGCCGCCGACCTGATGCCAGAGCATTCCGGCGCCGACCTCGGCCGCCGCCTGTCCGAGATCGAGGCTCGCTGGATCGCCTCGGGCTTTACCCTGCGCCGCGAGGACCTGCTGTGAGCACGCACCGCATCCTGCGGCTCGGCGCGCGGGGCGATGGCGTGGCCGACGGACCGCTCTTCGCGCCGCGCACCCTGCCGGGCGAGGAGGTGAGCGGCACGCCCGATGGCCAGCGCCTCACCGATATTCGCATCCTAACGCCCTCTTCCGATCGCGTCCGCGCCCCTTGCCGCCATTTCGCGCAATGCGGCGGCTGCCAGCTTCAGCATGCCTCTGACGGCTTCGTGGCGGAGTGGAAGGCAGAGCAGGTGCGCGCCGCCCTGCGCGGTCGTGGGATCGAGGCCAAGATCGCTCCCGTTCTAACCTCGCCCCCCGCTTCGCGCCGCCGCGCGGTTCTGGCGGCGCGGCGCACGAAATCCGGCGCGCTGGCGGGGTTTCACGCGCGGGCCAGCGATCAGGTGGTCGAGGTGCCCGACTGCCACCTGCTGCACCCCGATCTCATGCCCGCGCTTGCCGCTGCCCGCGATCTCGCGCTCACCGGGACGAGCCGCAAGGCCGAAATCGCGGTCACGGCGACGCTGTCGCGCGCCGGTCTCGATCTGGCGGTCGCGGGCGGCAAGCCGCTCGACGGGCCGTTGCGCCTGTCGCTCGCCGCGCTGGCCGAGCGGCATGATCTGGCGCGGCTGGCCTGGGAGGACGAAACCGTGCTCACCCGCCGCGCGCCGGTGCACGATTTTGCCGGGGTGCCGGTTGTGCCCCCGCCCGGCGCCTTTCTTCAGGCGACAGCCGAGGGCGAATCGGCGCTGGTGGCCGAGGTGCTGGCGCTTCTCGACGGGGCGCGGCGCGTCGCCGATCTCTTTGCGGGCTGCGGCACCTTCACTTTTCCACTGGCGCGGCGCGCGGCGGTGCACGCGGTCGAGGGCGCGCCCGGGATGATCGCTGCGCTCGATCACGCCGCGCGCCACGCGCAGGGGCTGCGGCCCGTCACCCACGAGGTGCGCGACCTCTTTCGCCGCCCGCTCGATGCGCAGGATTTGGCTCAGTTTGACGCCGTGGTGATCGACCCGCCGCGCGCCGGGGCCGAGGCGCAGATCGCCGAACTGGCGCGTTCGGGCGTGCCGCTCATTGCCCATGTCTCCTGTAACCCGACGAGCTTTGCCCGCGATGCCGGGACGCTGTTGGCGGCGGGGTATCGAATGGGGCCGGTGCGCGTGGTCGATCAGTTCCGCTGGTCTGCGCATGTCGAGTTGGTCGCGGGCTTTCATCTGCACTGACGCGATACCGACACGATACCGACACGATACAGCTAGGCAATTTTCGACGAATCCGGTATATTCAGAAAAAAATCCAGAGGTCGGCAGTGTGGGCAAACCCGTGAATATCACCAGACGTTTCACCCTTCTCGCCGGTGCCGCCGCGCTTGCAGGATGCGCCGGGCCATCGAAGTTTCGCACCTATCGCGGCCCCGAGGTCACCCGCGTCATCGTCGACAAGGGCGCGCGCGAAATGTTCCTTTTGCATCAAGGCAGTACGCTGAAACGCTACAAGATCGACCTGGGCTTTGCGCCTGATGGTCACAAGCAGTTCGAGGGCGACGGCAAGACGCCGGAGGGCGATTATCTCATCGACCGGCGCAACCCCAACAGCGCCTATCACCTCTCGCTCGGCATCTCCTATCCCAACGAGGCGGACATCGCCTATGCCCGTCTGCTCGGCAAGTCCCCGGGGGGCGACATCTTCATTCACGGCGAGGCGAAGACGTTCGCATTTCTCAAGTCGGATTGGACCGCAGGCTGCATCTCGGTCAAGAATCGCGAGATGGAGGATATCTACGCCATGGTCCGCAACGGCACGCCGATCACCCTATATGGATGATCAGGCACCGAGCGTCAGCGTCCACCACAGCTTGCCGCCCCGATCCTGGTGCCAGGCAAAGCCCATTCGGCGTGCCTCAGGCGAAAGTATGACGCGGCGCGTGACATCGTCCTCCATCCAGGCGGCGAGTGTTTGGAGCTCGCTCTCGTAGGTCTCCGAGATCGTCTCGCCGATGAATTCTCCCTGGTAGCCGACGCGCTTTACCCGGTCGAGCGGTGAAGAGCCGTCGGAGCCGAAATGCCACGGGCGCTCCTGCACCGACATGTCGCGGGAATGGGTCGCGGCGGCGGCGGTCAGCTTGTCATCGAGAACGAGCGGGCTGACACCGGCGGCCTCGCGCAGGGAATTGACCGCATCCAGCATCCGGAACCGGATCTCGCGGGTATCGCCCGGCGATATCCGGTAGACCCGCGGCAGCGGCTTGCCGTCGGGCCCCATCTGAGGTGGCGACGGCGGTGCGGCGCAGGCCGACAGGGCCAGAACGGAGACCATAAGAAGAACGAATACGCGTATCATGTTGCTGTGCCACCCGAGCCTGTTACGAAAACCTGCTTTAGCCCGACCTGCACGCATTTTCAAACCGGCATGAGCCTGATGTAGCATTTTCGCGCTTGTTTGATTTGCGACTGCGTCCTGAAAGCCATATATTATGCGCCAAGGTGGCAAGGCAGGTGGAGTGAAAACGATGTCGTCATACATCCCGAAAAAGATGAAGCGGCGCGCATTTCTCGCCGGCAGCGCGGCAATGATCGGCGCGCCCGCGCTGGCCCAGAATGTCGATGGTGATGGTACGGTCGAAATTGAGAGCGAGGTCACAGAGTCGGTGCGGCGCAACATCTCGGCGTTCCGCATGCTCGACTGGAAGCCTTATTTCTCTAACCTCCGGAATGGCGCGATCCTTTGCGACACGGATTCGCGGGCGGTGCATTACTGGGACGAGGACGGCGAGACTTACAAGCTCTACCCGTCCTCCGTTCCGCTGACCGATGAGCTAACGCGCCGCGGCCGCACACGAGTTGTACGCAAGGTCGTAGGGCCGAGTTGGCGACCCACGCCGTCGATGCTCAAGCGTAACCCTGACTGGCCCGCCTACGTGCCACCGGGGCCCGACAACCCGCTGGGCACCCACGCGCTCTATCTGAGCTGGACCTACTACCGCATCCACGGCACGCATGACACGCGCAAGATCGGGCGGCGATCATCGAACGGGTGCATCGGGCTTTATAACGAGCACATCCAGGAGTTGTTTGCGCTCGCCAAGGTTGGCACGCAGGTGTTGCTTATTTGACAAAATCGCGGCGGCAAATGTGCATCAAGTGGCAAGTTGAGTTTGCATTCTTCACGATTTGCTGATTAGAAAAAGTTACGAGGTAAGTCTTGGGCGCTTGGTCGTTTCTGTGATGACCAAGCCCGCATCTGGAGGATTATGATGAAAAAACTCGTTCTCGCTGCCGCCTTTTCCGCCGCTGCATCCACCGGTTTCGCTGGAAACCTGGAAGAGCCTATGGTTGAGGCCCCGGTCATCGTCGAAGAAACCAACGCCAGCTCGTCTGCCGCTGCCGTCTGGGTGCCGCTGGTGCTTCTGGCAATCGTCGCCGCGGTTGTCATCGCCGACTGATCCGGTCTTTCGTAACAAGAGAAAAGGCAGCGCTTCGGTGCTGCCTTTTTTCATGTCCGCATTCCGCCAGTGACGTTCAATCGAGCCAACCGGCAAGATTCTTTTCCACGATGGCCGACAGGGCCGTGATATGCGCCTCGTCATCGTTGAGACATGGAATGTAGGTGAATTCCTTTCCGCCCGCCTCCTCGAAGCTTTCGCGGATTTCCTCGTTGATCTCTTCCAGCGTCTCGATGCAATCGGCGGAAAAGGCAGGAGCCATCACCGCGATGCGCTTCTTGCCCTCTTCGCGCGCGAGGCGGGCAACCTCGTTCACCGTGTAGGGTTTGAGCCATTCCTCCGGGCCAAAGACCGACTGGAACGTGGTTGTGATCTCCGTCTGCTCCCAGCCGAGACGCTCGCGCAAGAGCCGCGTCGTCTTCTGGCACTGGCAGTGATACGGGTCTCCCTGCATCAGGTATCGCTTTGGCATCCCGTGATAGGACACGACCAGAATCTCCGGCCGCGTCTCCGCCACTGCATAGGCGCGCTCCACCGATTGCGCGAGCGCCTCGATATAGAGGGGATGCTCGAAATACGGCTCGACCACCCGCGCCACCGGCTGCCATGTTTCCTGCATCAGCGCGCGGAAGAATTGATCGTTGGCCGTGGCCGAGGTGGCGCCCGCGTAATGCGGATAGAGCGGGAAGAACAGGATGCGGGTGCAACCCGCCTCGGTCAGCGCGCGCACCTTGGATTTCGTGGATGGGCTGCCATAGCGCATGCAGAAATCGACCATCACGTCGTCGCCATACCGCGCCTTCATTGCATGTGCGAGCTTCTCGGTCTGATCGCGCGTGATGGTCATCAGTGGGCTCTCGCCCTTTTCCTCGTTCCAGATCGACTTGTAGGCGGCGCCCGAGGTGAACGGTCGCTTGCTGAGGATGACAAGCTGCAACAGCGGCTGCCATTTCCACGGCGCGTAGTCGATCACACGGCGATCCGAAAGAAACTCGTTGAGATAACGGCGCATTGGCCAATAGCTGTAGTGATCCGGCGTGCCGAGATTGGCCAACAGAACGCCGGTCCTGGCGCGTGGCACCTTGGGGTGGTCGGTGGGGGCGTGGCTGGGTCGCGTCGCGTCGCGGCTGGCATCAAGCATGGCGCAGAGGTTCCTTTGCACGGATCACCGTTGACATAACGGTTACGCAAGTGAGGTCAATCTTCGAGGGGATTTTCCCGTGTTTCCAGCGCATCCGCCAGCCGTGCGGCGGCCGATCCAGGGCGTAGCGGCTGCGGCTGGCTCGGGTCCGGGGCCCAGCCGGTCAGAAAGACCATCTCGGCGCTGACGCGGACCCCGCCCTCGGGATGGGCGAAGTCCCGCGCGTAGATGTCGCAAGCCCGTGCCAGTACGTCGCGCCGCAGCGCACCACGCGGGCGCGCGTCCATCGCGTTGGTCTCGCCCATGGCGCGCAGCTCGCGCATGAGCGCGAGCGCGTCCGCATAGCGCAGGTCGAGCGGCAGCCTGTCGGCCACCGGCAGCGCAAACCCGGCGCGCTGCAACAGCGCGCCGAGATCGCGGATATCCCCCATCGGCAGGACGCGCGGCGACAGCCCTCCGGTCACGTCCGCCTCGGCCTGCGCAAGCGCGGCGCGCAATTCCTGCAGGCTGCTACCGCCGAACAGCACCGCGAGCATGAGCCCGTCCGGGCACAGCGCGCGGCGCGCCTGCACAAGTTGTCCCACCGGGTCGTCCGCCCAGTGCAGGCACAACGCATGGATCACCAGATCATGCGCCCCGGGCCGCAGCGTCAGCGTCTCGTCATCCGCGACCACGGTCGCATCCGGATGACGCGCCCGCCAGAAATCCGGGAAACCGGTGATGAGGGCCGGAGCCGTAAAGGATCTGTTAACCATCCGCAGCCGATCCTCGATCTCCTCGGCGGCAAGTTCGTGCAGGAATGTCACGGGTGCACGCAGCGCACGGGCGCGCTGGCGCAAGAGGGCGGGGCGGTCGGTTAGCTTGGCTTGGCTCATGGGGGGAAAATAGAATGGCGCACCCGGCTTTACAAATGGCAGTTCGTCTCGTCTATCCACCGCGCTGCACGGTGTGCGGCGTGACGGTGGATGATGCGTTCGGCCTGTGCGGGGCGTGCTGGCGTGACACGCCTTTCATCACCGGGCTAGTATGCGACCTGTGCGGCGCGCCGCTGCCCGGCGATGCGGGCGCGGATACGGAGCACTGCGACGATTGCCTTGTCAGCGCGCGGCCCTGGACGCGCGGGCGGGCGGCGCTGCGCTATGACGCGAATGGGCGGCGTCTGACGCTGGCGCTCAAGCATGGCGACCGGCACGACGTGGCCCATCCCGCTGGCAAGTGGCTCGCGCGGAGCGCGCAGCCGATGCTCTTGCCCGGCATGTTGATCGCGCCGGTGCCGCTGCATTGGACACGGTTGCTCACGCGGCGATTCAACCAGTCGGCGTTGCTGTCGCATGCGCTTGCGCGGGAAACCGGGCTGACAAATGTGCCCGATCTCTTGTTCCGGCAGCGGCGGACGCGGAGCCTCAAGGGGCTCGACCGGGCCGCACGCCATGCGACGCTCGACGGTGCGATCTGCCCCAACCCGCGCCATGCCGATGCGGTGCGCGGCGCGCGCGTGCTCCTGGTCGATGACGTGATGACATCGGGCGCAACCTTCTCGGCGGCGGCACAGGCGTGTTTCGCGGCCGGGGCGGAGGATGTGTGCATTCTCGCACTGGCGCGCGCTGTCAGGGATGCCTAAGTTCCTGTCAGAACAGGACAGGACGACACAGGACGACACATGCCCCAGATCGAGATATACACCTCACCGCTTTGTGGCTTCTGCCATGCTGCCAAGCGGCTCCTGAAACAGAAGGGAGCTGCCTTCTCAGAAATCAACGTGCTTGCACAACCCAAGCGCAAGGCCGAGATGATGGGTCGCGCGAGCGGTCGCCACACTGTGCCGCAAATCTTTATTGGCGAGACCCATGTCGGCGGCTGCGATGAGCTTTATGCGCTCGATCGTGCGGGCAAGCTCGACACGCTTTTGCAGGGGTGAGCCATGCGCGCCGCGCTTCTACAACTCACGTCGAGCGATGATCCCGTTGAGAACCTCGCCGTGGTGCGTGCGTGGATGGGGGACGCGGCGGCGGACGGGGCCGAGATCATTCTGACGCCGGAGGTGACGAATTGCGTCTCGACCAGCCGCACCCATCAACGGGCGGTTCTGAACCACGAATCGGACGACCCCACGCTGGCCGCGCTGCGCGCCGAGGCGGAACGGCTCGGGGTCTGGCTGCTCATCGGCTCTCTCGCGCTCAAGACCGATGATCCCGACGGGCGCTTTTCCAACCGGTCTTTCCTGATAGGGGACGATGGCGCGATCCGCGCGCGCTATGACAAGATTCACATGTTCGACGTGGATGTGAGCCCCGAGGAGACGTATCGCGAATCCGACGGCTTTCGCCCCGGCACCCGCGCGGTGCTGTCTGATACGCCCTGGGGCAAGATCGGGCTGAGCATCTGTTACGACGTGCGGTTTCCCCACCTCTATCGCCGGTTGGCGCAGGCGGGGGCCGAGATCCTGACCGTCCCGGCGGCGTTTTCCCATGTAACTGGCGCCGCCCATTGGCAAAGTCTGCTGCGTGCGCGTGCTATCGAAACTGGGTGTTTCGTGCTCGCGCCCGCGCAGACCGGAACCCACACGGCCAGCCGGGGGCAGGCGCGGCGCACTCACGGGCACAGTCTTGTGATCGGTCCGTGGGGCGAGGTGATCGCCGATGGTGGCACCGAGGCGGGGATCATCACGGTTGATCTCGACCTCTCGGAGGTGGCACAAGCTCGCAGGCGCGTGCCGTCGCTGCGCCATGACCGGGATTTCGATGGCCCCTGAATGGAAGAGACGCAGAGCAATTCCCTCGCGGTCGCGCTTTTCAGCGAGATCCTGACGAACGATCAACTGATTCGCTCGCGGTTAAGCCGTGTTCTGCCCAAGGGAATGGAAATCTCGCATTTCGCGGTGCTCAACCACCTTGCCCGCACCGGCGAAGAGCGCAGCCCGGCGCAACTGGCCAAGAGCTTTCACGTCACTCGCGGCGCCATGACCAACACGTTGTCCAAGCTAGAATGGGCGGGGTACGTCCATATCCGCCCCGACTGGGAGGATGCGCGTCGCAAGATGGTCTCGATTAGCCGCCCCGGGCGAATGGCGCGTGACGCCGCCCTATCGGCCATTACCCCGATGGTGTCGGACCTGATTGCCGATCTCGGTGAGGATCGCGTGCGTTCGAGCCTGCCGGTACTGCGTGAGTTGCGCGCCAAGCTGGAGGGCTGAATGCCGGGCCCCGCGACGCCGGGGCCCGGCGCGCGTGGCTCAGGCGTCGGAAGTCTGGGATTGCGCAGCCTGCCTGCGCGCGATTTCCTGCCGGTAAAGCTGTACGAAATCTATGCTTTCGAGGTTGAGCGGCGGGAATCCGCCGTCGCGGGTCACGTCGCTGACGATGCGGCGCATGAACGGGAACATCTGGCGCGGACACTCGATCAGCAGGTAGGGATGGATTTGGTCGTCGGGCACGCCCTCGATGTGGAACACGCCCACATACTCCATCTCCATGACGAACAGCACCTCCTGGCTTTCCTTGTTCCGCGAGGTGACGTTGAGCTTGCAAGCCACCTCGAACTGATGCTCGGTGGATCGCTTCTTGGCATCGAGGTTGACCGACACCTGCACATCGGGCTGGACCTCGCCGCCGGTGCCCCGCTGAGCAAGTACGTTCTCGAACGAGAGATCGCGCACGAACTGCGTGAGAATCTGCATCCGCATCTGCGGTGCCGTTGCACCGTCGGTTGTCTGTTGGTCGGCGCCGTTATCCTGATCGGCCATCGGTGTCTCCTGGTGAAAATTGGCTGCGGCAGTGCTTAGCAGGCGGTTGTATCGGCCTCAATGCCTTGTCCAGCCAGAGGTGCCGCGCTCGGCCGGGTCGATGGTCTCGTAGTCGCCTTCGATGATGTCGGGCCGGGCCGGGTTGCCGCCATCGCCACCGCGCGTGCCGTGAACCACGATCCGCTCGCGTATCCGGGCAAAGACGAAGTTGCGAACCGGGGGCAGCAGCAATGCAAAGCCGACCGCATCGGTAAAGAACCCCGGCGTCAGCAGCAGCGCCCCGGCAAACAGTATCATCGCGCCATGCACCAGCGGCGCCGACGGATCACCATGTCCGTCAAGCGCGGCGCGCAGCCGATTCATCTCGGCCAACCCTTGCCGGCGCAAGAGCGCGGTGCCGATCACGGCGGTCAGCACCACGACCGCCAGCGTCGGCCACAGACCGATTGCCCCGCCAACTTCGATGAACAGTGCGATCTCGATCAGCGGCACGATGATGAACGCAATCAGAAGCCACATTGGCACACCCCTTCCTTTCAAGAGCCTTGTGGTGGACTTGGCCCCTTGCGTCACCTACATAAGGACGCAAGAGACAGCCTGCCATGCCCCGCACGACAAGAGGTGCTCATGAATTCGCCGATCCTGCAATTGCTGGTGCTCGCCGGCATCGCCATTTTTCTCATCCTTCGGCTGAAGAGCGTTCTCGGCACGCGGGACGGCTTTGAGGGCACCCCACGCACCAAGCCCGTCGAAAGGGCCGCCGAGAGGCATGGGTTCGAGGTCATCGAAGGTGGCCCTGACCGTGACATCACCGACAACGTCCCCGAAGATTCCGACGCCGCCGCTGCGCTGGCCGAGATGAAGCGCATCGAACCTGATTTCGGCGTGACCGATTTTCTTCAAGGCGCGCGCGGTGCCTACGAGATGATTCTCATGGCCTTCGAGCGAGGTACGCTCGACGAGGTAACGCCCTTCCTGTCGCCCGATGTCTACGAAGCCTTTGCCGAGGTCGTGGACGCGCGCCAGCAACAAGGGCTGACGGTTGAGGCGGAATTCGTGGGCACCCGACATATATCCATCGCCGATGCCCGCTTTGACGCCGACGCCCGCCGCGCCGAAATCGACGTGCACTATGTCGGTGAGCTCATCACCGTGGTGCGCAACGCCAACGGCGAGATCGTCGAGGGCGAGCCGGGACGTAGCAAGCGGCAGAAGGACAGTTGGACCTACGAGCGCATCATGGGCGCGGGTGATCCAAACTGGCGGCTCGTCGCAACGGGCGAATGACCGGGGCGCTTCGCGCGATACTTCTCATGCTGGCGCTGTCGTCGGCCGGTCCGGCCACGGCGGCGGATATCCGCCACGAGGTCGCCGATTTTTCCGACCTGCCGCGATGGCCCAATGACGATCACGCCGCCGCGCTGTCGGTGTTCCTCGAGACATGCCCCGACATGACGGGGGCGGATTGGCAGGCGCTCTGCGCGCTGGCGCAGACGGGACCAGAACCGCGCACCTTCTTCGAGCTGTTCTTCCGTCCCGTCCTCATCAGCGATGGCAGGCCGGCATTGTTCACCGGCTATTTCGAGCCCGAGCTCTCCGGCTCCCTTCGTCCTGACGGGCGCTATCGCCATCCCGTCTACCGGATGCCGCCAGAGGCGCGGGACGCGAGCGTCTGGCTGTCGCGCCGCGAGATTATCTCCAGCAACGTGATGGCAGGGCGGGGCCTCGAGATCGCCTGGGTGGATGACCCGGTGGAGCTGTTCTTTCTCCAGATCCAGGGATCGGGACGCATTCGCCTGCCCGACGGACGCGTGATCCGGGTGGGATATGCGGGGTCGAACGGCCATCCTTACCGCTCCATCGGGGTCGAGCTCGTGCAGCGGGGCATCTACAAGGCACACCAGGTCTCGGCGCAGGTCATCAAGAACTGGGTGCGGCGCAATTCCGTCGCCGGCAAGGAGCTGCTTTTTCACAACCCCTCCTACGTGTTCTTTCGCCGGATCGACGAAGTGCCGCCCGAGCGCGGCCCGTTGGGCGCGATGAATCGCTCGGTGACACCGGGGCGCACGATCGCGATTGATCCGGGCCATGTGCCCCTGGGCGCGCCGGTCTGGATCGAAAAGGATGGGCGCGACCCAATGCACCGCCTGATGATCGCGCAGGATACAGGCTCGGCCATCAACGGACCGCAACGCGCGGACATCTTCTTTGGTACCGGCGACGCGGCGGGCCGACGGGCCGGAAAGCTGCGCGATGGCGGGCGGATGCTGGTGCTCATGCCGATCCAGCGGGCCTATGCCATGCTCACGGACCCGTTCCAATGACCCGCAAGCGTCAATTGCGTCCCGACGAGATGGCGCTCTGGCAAGAGGTCGCACGCCGTACCGAGCCGCTCGGCCGAAGGCGCAAGCAGACGACAATGACGCCCGCCAACGCGCCGAAGACGGCTAACCCGCCCCCCGAGGAGAGCCTCTCCCTCCCTCGGTTCCGCCTGGGCGCGGCGGCGCAGGGCGATGACTCGCGTCACGATGTTCTGCCGGGTATCGCCGAGAGGATTGCCTCGGCGCCCGTGGCGATGGATCGCAAGTCTTTCCAACGGCTCAAGCGGGGCAAGCTTAGCCCCGAGGCCAAGCTCGACCTGCACGGCATGACCCTCGATCAGGCGCATGGCGCACTCGTCGGTTTCATGCTACGCGCGCATGGCGCGGGCAAGCGGCTGGTGCTCGTCGTCACCGGCAAGGGCAAGGACCGCGACGGTGGCGGACCGATCCCGGTGCGTCACGGCGTGCTGCGCCACAACGTGCCGCAATGGCTGCGCCTTCCGCCGCTTGGGCCGCTGGTGTTGCAGGTGACCGAGGCGCATATCCGCCACGGTGGAGGTGGGGCCTATTACGTCTATCTACGGCGTCGGCGCTAGCGCCGGTCGCGCGCGGGCCACGCCGATCATCATCATCACCGTGGTAAAGGCGAAATAGCCGGCGATGATGACGAACTGCGCTTCGATCCCGATACCGAGGTCGATCGCCAGCCCGGTGATACCCGGGCCGATCGCCGAGCCGAGAACCATGATCGCGGCGGCCATTGCCTTGATCCGGCCCATATGCGCGCTGCCATAGAATTCCGCCCAGAACGCGTTCGGCACCACGCTGTTGGCACCGGTAGTAAGCGCCAGCATGACGAAACCTGCAAGCAGCAGGAGTGGCCCCTCGGAGACCGAGAACAGCAGGAATGCGGCGACCATCGGGATCTGGATGAAGGGCAGCACCCGAGGTGTTCCCAGCCGGTCGAGCATGAGGCCCGCGGTCACCATCGCGCCGATGCTGATCGCGGTATACAGCGGAAACATCGCGACCAGTTCCACATGCGAGACCTGCTTGACCTCGGCGATATGCACCTGGTGAAAGAAGAACGCCGTGTTGAAGGCCGAGGGCCCGAGCAGCGCCGGGACCATGAACCAGAACAGGAAGTGCCCCAGCGCCTCGCCCCGCGTCCAGTGCCGCCCGTCCATCCCGAGCGACTGGCTGCTCTGCGCCCAGCTTTGTGGTGTGCGTTCGCGCCGCAGCAATAGCAGCAGGAACGGGACGCCGAGGATCGCGATCGCTGACGCCACGATCCAAAGGCTGCGCCAGTCATGCGCGATGAGCAGCGACGCGAATGTCAGCGGCAGGATCGCCTCGCCGAGCGCGTTGCCCAGTGTCGCCACCGACAGGGCCTTGCCCCGGCTGGCCACGAACCAGCGCGCCATCGCCACCACGGCGAGGTGGCTCATCATCCCTTGCCCGGTGAAACGCAGCGCAAAGACGACCACGGGCAAGAGCCACCACACCGGGTTGAGTGCCATCGCGAGACAGGCCAGCATCATCGCGATGAGCACTATGGGCGCAAGAACGCGCACGCGAAACAGGTCCGTCAGCCCCCCGGCCCATACCATCGCCAATGCCGATGCGGTGGTGCCGAGGCTATAGATACCACCCCACTGCCCGTGGCTGAGATCGAACACGCCCCTGATTTCTCCGGCAAAAACCGAGATGAAATAGGTTTGACCAAAGCTCGACAGAAAGGTGAGCAGCACCCCCGCCGTAAGCCACGGCGCGTTGTCGCGAAGAAATGCAAGAATCGGCATGAGGTTTCGTCGCGCGAAATTCCGGGGAAGGAAAGTGGAAACTGCCGCTGATCCGCCGCTACAGGTCGCCACTGCCCGTGATGGGTCGCAACAGGGGCGCGGGACACAGACGAATCTGATAGCGTCCCGCCGTAGCGCAAACTCCGGAGGCCCCATGCCCCGCCAGACCCACCTTATCCTATGCCCCGTCAACCTGCGCCACGTGAAGGTTGAGTACAACGCCTATAGCGAGGCGGTGGAAATGGCGCAGCGGCGCGGGGCCAAGCTCATCGTGGCCACCGTCGCGCCCGAGATCGAGCGCAACATGAACATCTATAATTCAGATGTTTACTGGGGTGAGGAGCTCAAGAAATTCGTGGCTGCCCATCCCGCTGAAGGCGTCGATGTCGAATTGATCGTGCGCAAGGGCGCTGTGCACCGCCAGATCGTCAAGCTCGCCGACGAGCGCAAGGTCGATCTGATCGTGATGGAATCGGCCAACCCCAAGGTGCAGGACTACCTGCTCGGCACCACGGCGAGCCATGTCGTGACTCATGCCGAATGCTCGGTCTACGTGGTGCGCAGCTAACCGCGCAGCGTGCCGTCCAGAACGTATCTCAGGATATCGACGACCTGCTCTGGCTTCCGCGCCACGGCGAGCGCGGCGGCGTCCACCTCCTTGAGCGCGTGGTCGTGCTCGGGTGGTTGCAGCACGATAAGCGACTTGCCAAGCGCCGCAGCATAGCCCGCGTCAAAGGCGGCGTTCCACTGCTTGTACTTGTCGCCGAAGCGGACCACCACGATATCGGCCTCCGCGATCCCCTTGCGTGTGCGGATGGCGTTGACCATCGCGCCCTTGTGATCGTGCCAGTACTTGTCCGCCTCGTCCCCGAGGATCGCGACCCCGCAATCGTCGCTCGCCGCATGATCTGTCACCGGGCCCGAAAACTCGACATCGAGCTCCTTGGCCCCGGCGATGATCCGGTCGCGCCAGTCGGTGTGGATCTCGCCCGAAAGATAGATTCTCAGCATCCGTTCCTCCCCTTGTCAGCCGCGTAGCACGCCGCCCGTGGCTTTCTGCACCTTCTCGACGATCCGGGCCGAAACCGCTTCGATCTCGGCCTCGGTGAGCGTCTTCTCACGCGGCTGCAGCCGCACCGTCACGGCGAGCGATTTCTTGCCTTCGCCCAGGCTGCCGCCGATGAATTCGTCAAAGACACGCACACGCTCGATGAGAGCCTTGTCTGCGCCTGTTGCGGCATTGACCAGCGTTGCCGCCTCGATCCCGGCGTCCACCACGAAGGCGAAGTCGCGCTCGACGGCCTGAAGATCGCTGATCCCAAGCGCACCGCGTGAGGCTGATGTGTTGCGCGGCAGCGGGATTTCTTGCGGGTAGAGCGTGTAGGCGACGACTGGCCCCTTCACGTCGAGCGCGCGCAGAACGCGCGGGTGCAACTCGCCAAACACGCCCAGCACCTTTTTAGGCCCGAGGCAGATCATGCCGTGCCGCCCCGGGTGCCACCAGTCGCCCGCCCCGCGCAGGATCTGCACCTTGGCCGGTGCGCCCATGCCCGCGAGGATCGCTTCGGCATCGGCCTTGGCGTCGTAGAGATCGGCGGCGCGCGCGCCGCCATGTACGTCCTTGGGACTGGTCTGGCCCACGAGGATACCGCTCACCAGCAGGCCCTGTTCCTCCGGCTCGCCGCCATGAAAGACGTGTCCCACCGCGAACAGTGCCATGTCCATGATCCCGCGCGCCTGGTTGCGCGCCGCCGCCTGCAACAGGCCGGGCAGCAACGCCGGGCGCAAATGGCTCATCTCGGAACTGATCGGGTTGGCGAGCCGGCTGGCGTCATCGCCCCCGCCGAAGAGCGCCGCGGCGTCACGGTCGATGAAGCTGTAGGTAACGCATTCGTTGTAGCCGAGCGCCGCCGCGCTGCGCCGCGCGATCTGTGTACGCTTCTGCATCGGGCTGAGGATCGGCTTGGGCACGCCCGGCTGCACCCGGGCCATCGGTCGCCCCTCGAGTCGCGTGAGCGACGCGATCCGTGCCACCTCCTCGACGAGGTCCGCCTCGCCCATGATGTCGGGCCGCCAGCTCGGCACATGCGCCATGCTGCCCTCGAGCCGAAAGCCGAGCGCCGTCAAGGTTTGGCGCTGATCACTTTCGGGGATCTCCATGCCGACGAGCGAGCGCACCCGCGCGGGATCGAGCCGGTAGGCGCGGGCCGTGTCTGGCACCTTTCCAGCCACCACCCTGTTGGAAGGGGCGCCACCGCACAGATCAAGGATCATCTGGGTTGCGAGGTCCAGTCCCTCCATGTTGAAGGCCGGGTCGATGCCGCGCTCGTTGCGATAGCGCGCGTCGGAATTGATCCGCAGCGCGCGGCCGGTCATCGCGATCTGGATATGGTCCCAAACCGCTGCCTCGAGAAACACATTGACCGTCTCGCCCGTGCAACCGGTCGCCAGCCCGCCCATGATACCGCCGATGCTCTCGATGCCGGTGTCGTCAGAGATCACCACCTGGCCAGGGCCAAAGGTATACTCCTTCTCGTCGAGGCCGGTCAGCGTTTCGCCTCCCTTGGTGCGATGCACCCGCAGATTGCCCGCCATCTTGTCCGCGTCAAAGACGTGGAGCGGGCGGTTGCGGTCATAGGTAAAGAAATTGGTGATATCGACCAGCGCCGAGATGGGCCGCAGCCCGATGGCGCGCAGACGGTCCTGAAGCCAGGCGGGCGAGGGGCCGTTCTGCACCCCACGGATGAGACGCCCGGCAAAGACGTGACAGCCACCCTCGGCCGTGTCCTCGTCGATGGTGATGCCGATGGGGCAGGTGAACTGCCCCTCGATATCCGCCGTCGCGGCGGGCCGCAGCGTGCCAAGACCCCGCGCCGCCAGATCGCGCGCGATCCCCCGCACGCCGAGCGCGTCGGGCCGGTTCGGCGTGATGGCGATCTCGATCACCGGGTCCACCTTGGCCGGGTCGTTTGCCGCCAGCCAGTCGGTAAAGCGCTCGCCTACCTCGCCCGAGGGCAGTTCGATAATGCCTTCATGCTCGTCCGAGAGCTCCATCTCGCGCTCCGAGCACATCATGCCGTGGCTCTCGATGCCGCGGATCTTGCCTACGCCGATGGTGGTGTCGATGCCCGGCACGTAGACGCCGGGACTGGCGATGACCACGGTAATGCCCTCGCGTGCGTTGGGCGCACCGCAGATGATTTGCGTCTCGCCTGCAGCGGTCGCCACCTGGCAGACCCGTAGCTTATCTGCATCGGGATGCTTTTCGGCGCTGATCACCTTGCCGATGGTGAAATCGTGCAGCCGTGCCGCCGGGTCGCTCACGCTTTCCACCTCGAGGCCGAGATCGGTCAGCGTCTCGGCGATCTCGTCCACGGTCGCCGTGGTGTCGAGGTGATCTTTTAGCCAGGACAGTGTGAATTTCATGGATCTTTCCGCCTGCAATGCCGGGTTACTCCGCGCTTTAGCGGATATGGCGGGCATGGAAAACCCCGCTTCGCGGCGGGGCTTTCCTCTTGCGTCGGTGGTGGGCGGGCTCAGCTTGTCCAGCGCCCCGAGAAGTCAAAGGCGTTGTCGTATCCGAAGAGCGCGACCGCGCCCCCGGTATGCAGGAACACCACGCGCTCGCCCTTCTTGAAATGGCCTTTGCGGATCAGGTCGATGAAGCCTGCCGCGCCCTTGGCGGAATAGACCGGGTCGAGCAGGATCGCTTCGAGTTCCGCGAACATGCGGATCGCCTCGATACCGCTTTCCGTGGGGATGCCATAGCCTTCGCCCACGTAATCGGTATTGGCGACCACGTCCTCGCGATTGACCACGCCCGGACAGCCCAGCTTTTCCGCCGTCGCACACGCGAGGTTATAGACGTTCTCCTCCTGCTTGGGCTTGGGCGCGCGCACCCCGATGCCAAGGAGCGGGATTTGCGCGTTCATCGCCTTGAGCCCGGTAATCAGCCCCGCCTGCGTACCGGCGCTGCCGGTGGCGTGAACGATGTGATCGACCTTGAGGCCCCGGTCATTGAACTGCCCCAGCATCTCGAACGCGCAGTTGACATAGCCGAGCGCGCCGGTGGGGTTCGACCCGCCGCCGGGGATAGTATAAACCTTCCGCCCTTCGGCGCGGAAACGCTCGGCCACCTTCTCCATCTCGGCATTCATGTCGCCGCCGCCAGAGCGCTTTTCGGTCGTGGCACCGTGCAGATGATCGAGCAGGACATTGCCGTTGTTATTGTAGTTGGCGTTGTTCGAGCCGGTCCGATCCTCCAGCAGGATGTGACAATCCATCCCCATCTTGGCGGCGAAGGCGGCGGTCTGCCGCGCGTGGTTGGATTGCGTGGCACCCTGGGTCATCACCATGTCGGCGCCTTGCGCCTCGGCCTCGGCCATCAGGAACTCGAGCTTGCGGGTCTTGTTGCCCCCGGTGCTGAGGCCGGTGCAATCGTCGCGCTTGATCCAGATTTCCGGGCCGCCCAGCTCGGCGCTCAGCCGGTCGAGCCGTTCGAGCGGCGTGGGCAGGTGCGCGAGAAAGTGGCGGGGAAAGCGGGCGAGATGCATGGCGGCCTCCAGGTAATATGCGTTTGAGGGATATTATGGCGTGACATTTTGCCCGTCCAATGCCAATCCTGCCAAGGATTATGCGAGATATGCAATATGCGTCTGGAGTGGCTTGATGATATCCTCGCCGTGGCCGATGCTGGATCGCTGGCGCGCGCCGCAGAGTTGCGCCATGTCAGCCAGCCGGCGCTCACCCGACGGCTGCGTGTAATAGAGGCTGCGCTCGGCGTGCCGTTGTTCGAACGACGCCACAAACCGCTGACGCTCCTGCCCGAGATCGTGCCCCACCTGCCTGCGATGCGCAGCCTCGCGGCGCAACTGCGCCAGTTGCGCGACGGGTTGGCACAGAGCGGCGGCGCGCGGGGTCTGACGCTGGCTTGCCAGCACGCGATCACCACCACCCATTCCCCGGCCATCGTTGCCGCGCTGACCGAGGGACAGGCGCGGCCCGTGCGCGTGCGCTCGGAGAACCGCGAGGATTGCCTGCTGCGGCTCCTCGCCGCCGAGGCCGATCTCGCCGTGGTCTACGACGTACCCCAGATCGCGCCGCTCGCCCTCGGCGGCGCGTTCGAGCGCGTGTCGCTCGGCCCCGAGCGGCTCATCCCGGTGGCCGCACCCGGCCTGCTTACCGGCAGTGACCTTCCCTATATCGGCTATCCCGGCGATGTCTTTCTCGGGCAGGTGATGGACCGGGCGCTTCTGCCGCGGATAGGGCGGGACCGGCGGTTGCGTCGCTGCGCCGAGACGGCGCTCACGCTTGCCGCGCACGAATACGCGCGGCGGGGGATCGGGGTGGCGTGGCTGCCCGAATCCATGGCACGCGACGACCTGTCGGCGGGTCGGCTCGTGCATCTCGGTCGCGACGTTCCGGCGCTGGACATGGAGATATGGATGATCCGCCTGCCCGGCATCGAGGGCAGCGGCTGGGAGGACGACTGGCAGAGGCTGGCCGACACGCTCAGTCTTGCACCCACGGCACCGCTTTGATTTAAGCGTCGCGTTGCCCAGCCCGGAGGCCGCCCGATGGTCGATATCGCCACCCGTGTCTACAACCACCGCTGGAAGATGGATCCCATCGTCCGCTCGCTCATCGATACCGATTTCTACAAGCTGCTGATGTGCCAGACGGTGCGCCGAAACAGGCCCGACACGAACGTGACCTTCTCGCTTATCAACCGCACCACCTCGGTCCGGCTGGCCGATCTCGTGGACGAGGGCGAATTGCGCGAACAACTGGATCACATCCGCACCTTGTCGCTCTCGCGCGGCGAGAGCACGTGGATGCGAGGCAATACCTTCTATGGCAAACGCCAGATGTTCACACCCGAGTTCATGGACTGGTTCGAGGGGTTGCGTCTGCCGCCCTATCACCTCGAGCGGCGCGACGGTCAGTACGAGCTCACCTTCGAGGGCACGTGGCCCGAGGTCATGCTGTGGGAAATCCCCGCGCTTGCCGTGCTGATGGAGCTTCGGGCGCGCGCCGTGCTCGGCAAGATGAAGAAATTCGAGCTTCAGGTGCTCTATGCCCGCGCCATGACCAAGCTGTGGGAAAAGGTCGAACTCCTGCGCCCTCTCGAGGGCCTCCGAATCGCCGATTTTGGCACGCGGCGGCGGCATTCCTTTCTCTGGCAGGACTGGTGCGTGCAGGCTATGCGCGAGGGCCTTGGCGACGGCTTCGTCGGCACCTCGAACTGCCTGATCGCCAAGAATCGCGATCTTGAGGCGATCGGCACCAACGCGCACGAATTGCCGATGGTTTATGCCGCACTTGCACAGACTGACGCCGAGCTTGCCCGCGCACCCTACAAGGTGCTCGCCGATTGGCATGAGGAGCACGATGGCAACCTTCGCATCATCCTGCCGGACACGTTCGGCACCGAGGGATTCCTGCGGCACGCGCCTGATTGGCTCGCAGGCTGGACGGGTATCCGTATCGATTCCGGTCAGCCCGACGAGGCGGCAGAGGCCGCGATCGAGTGGTGGAAAGCGCATGGCGAAGACCCCCGCGACAAGATGATCATCTTCTCCGACGGGCTGGACGTGGCACGCATTTCCGAGCTTCACCAGCGTTTTGCGGGTCGGGTGCGCACGTCCTTCGGCTGGGGCACGCTGCTTACCAACGATTTTCGGGGTCTCACCCGTGACGATGCACTCGCGCCCTTCTCGCTTGTCTGCAAGGCCGTTTCTGCCGAGGGGCACCCGACCGTGAAGCTATCGGACAATCCCCGCAAGGCGATGGGACCGCCGGATGAGATTGCCCGTTATCGCCGGGTCTTCGATGTCGGCGAGCAGACCGAGATGGAGGTGCTGGTCTGAGCGCGTTCAGCGAACGATAAACTCGGCGTGGAGGGCGCCAGCGGCCTTTATGCTCTTGAGGATGTCAATCATGTCGCGCGGCGCGACTCCGAGCGCGTTCAGCCCGGCGATCACCTCGGCGAGCGAGGTGCCCTCGGGCACCTCCGCCAGGCCGATGCCCGGCTCTTCGTCGATCTCGGCCTCGGTGCGCGGCACAACCACCGTCTCGCCCCGTGCAAACGGGTTGGGCTGGATAGCGAGCGGCGTCTCCTGGATGCGCAGGGTCAGGTTGCCCTGCGAGACCGCGACGCGCGAGATGCGTACATCCTGCCCCATCACGATGGTGCCCGATCTCTGATCGACCACCACCCGCGCCTTGCGCTGCGGCTCAACCATCAGATTCTCTACCCGACCAAGCGCATGTGCCGGCGAGCGCGCGTGCATCTCCATGAGATCGAGCCTCACGGTGCCAGAATCGAGCATCAGCGCCACGGGCCGGCCCACGACACCGTTGATCGCACGCTCGATCCGGGCCGCGGTGGTGAAATCCGGCTCACGCAGCGCGAGCCGCAGGCTTTCCAAGCCCGCGAAATCGAAATCCACCTCTCGCTCGACCCGAGCCCCGGAGGGGATGGTACCAGATGTCGGCACGCCCTTCACGACACTACCCGCCTCGCCCTCGGCAGACGCTCCACCTGCGATGATCGTACCCTGTGCCACGGCATAAATCTGGCCGTCCGCGGCGTTGAGCGGTGTCATTACCAGCGTGCCACCCAGCAGGCTTTTGGCGTCGCCGATGGCCGAGACCATCACGTCGATCTGGCTCCCTGCGCGGGCAAACGGTGGCAGCGCCGCGGTGACGAGCACGGCGGCGACGTTCTTGGGGCGGAACTGCTCGCCCGTGACATTGATCCCGAGCCGCTCGAGAATGTTGGACATGAGCTCCTCGGTGAAGGGCGAGTTGCGCAGGCCGTCGCCGCTTCCGTTGAGCCCGACGACAAGCCCGTAGCCAAGCAGATCGTTGCCGCGCACCCCGTCGAACTCCACAAGGTCTTTGATCCGGACCGTACCGGCGCCGGCGGCATGGACTGTCGTGAGGCACATCAGCAACAAGGCCAGGATCGTGCGCAACGGCGGCGTCATGACAGGAAACTCGCGAGATTGAGGCGCGCGGTGCGCGCTGTGATGGTATAGAGTGTCTCCAGTTGGGACTGCACCTGTTCGAGCGCCGTCGCGCTCTCGAAGATATCTACCGAGACGAGATCGTTGCGCGCTATGCCAAGGCTTGTGATCTCGGCGTCGATCCGGCTCCGGGCCTGCGCGATCCGCTCCTCGGCAAAACCGAGCTGCGCGCGCAGCCGCGTTACCCCGTCCTGCCCAGAGAGAAGCCCCGTCCCCATGTCACGGACAAGGGCGGCGCGGTCTTCGTGGCCAAGCGCGAGAGCCGGGTCGTCGAGAAGTGATAGCATCGCCGCCTGCTTGATCTGGCCTCGCAATGCGGCATCGTCTGCGTGGATGCGCAGCGCGACGGTCTCTCCCGCACCGAGCGCAAAAGCCGCCGCCGGCGCCTGTCCACCACGATAAACCACCGTGGAAAACCCGCTGCCCGGTGCATCGAAGAAGGCATCAAGCTCGCTCCGCAATGTGGTTGCGTCTGGGGCTGCCGTCAGCACCGTGCGCAGTTCCTGCAAAAGCGTGTCGGTATCGGCGAGTGGCGAGCGATCAGCCAGGTCGCCGCCGAACAGGGCGCGGCCCGCCGAGGTGGTGTTGAGCGCCCCGATCATCGTCGACAGGGCGGCGCGCGCCCCCTGTGCGAGGACGGTAGATTGTATCGCTCCGCCGACCGAATCGGCTGTGAGTGCCGCTTGGGCAAGCGCCTCGCCGCTCTCCGCTACGCGACCGAGCGCCGTCTGCATGATTTCCGCATCCACCGAAGCGATTCGCGCCACGTCCCGATGCGCATCCGCCAGGGTGAGCGCCCGCTCGAGATCCGCCAGAGGAACAAGATTGCCGGACAGGTGCCTCGCGGTGTCCGTGGTGCGGCCCGTCGACACCTCGCGGGTCAGGCGGGCCGTCTCGCGGGCAAGATGTGCGCCCTGCTGTCGCAAAACGAAGCCTTGGGCGAGATCACCGATTGATTGCAGGGCCATGTCATATCCTCAGAAGGGTTTGCATCATGTCATCGAGCGTCTGGATCATGCGGGCATTGGCCGAGAAGGCCTGCTCCACGAGCAACAGCCGCTGCAACTCTGCATCGCTATCCACGCCGCCGCGCAGTTCCAGCTCGCGCAGTTCTCCGGCCTGCCCGGCGGCAAAGCTTGTCGTATTCTCGGCCGTCAGCCGTGCCTGCGCGACCCGGCTCGAGAGCTGGGCGGCATGACCGGAGAGATCACGCTGCACCTCGCCCGGTGCCGGTGCCTGGCGCGCCGACAGCACATTGCCGAGCGCCGCGAGGTACGGGGCGTCCGCCGGGGTCCCGGGGCTCGCGGCATCCGGTCCGACGCGTAGCCGGAAGAGCGCGCCGCCACGCTCGGGATCGACCGCGGGGTTGACCGCGATCCGCCCGGCGAGCCCCGCCCCGGTCGCGGGGTCGAAGCGGGCGGCGGCATCGGTGAAGACCCCTGGTGATGGTGGCGGAGTGAGGCTCTCGACCCGCTCGACGAGATCGCGGGCGAGCGCGTCGAGCCCGCGTTGCGCGTCGAGCCCGAGCGCGTCGCGGTTGTCGATGAGCGCCGCAAGCCGTCCGCCTGCGAGCGGGCCGCCCGTGCCGGTTGGCACCGGGTACCCGCCGATCTCGAGCCCGGAGAGGAGCCCGTTCTGCACCGTCATGTGCGCCGCCACCAGCGGCGTCGCCTCGAAGCCGATTTGCGCCGGGCGCCCGTCGGGCAGCAGCGCACCACCGGTAGAAACCAGGGCGATCTCTCCTCGAGACCGCTCAAGTTGCCGGATGGGCACCAGCTCGGAGATCGAGTCGATCGCCTGCTGCCGTCGATCCTCGAGCGATGCCGTGTCGTGGCCCGAGGATCGCGCGACGACGATTTGCGTGTTGATCTCGGCCACCCGCGCAAGGCCGGTATTGAGCCGTTCAACGGTATCGGAGATATCGGCATCGGCCCGGCTGCGCAGGGTCTCGACCTGCCGTGCCGCGCCGTTCAGCGCCGCGCCGAGCGCCGTCGCCTCGTTCAGCACCACGCCCAGCCGCGTATCGTCCTCGGGCCTGGACGAGGCCGAGACGATGGCCGCCTCGAATGCGGCGAGCCGGTCCGCAATGCTGCCGCTCTCGCCCGGCAGACCCAGCGCACGCTCGATGGAGGCGGCAAAGCCGGCGCGCGTTTGTGCATCGGCCAGCGCGCTGTCGGCAAGTCGTCGATCTCCGAGAAGCACCGGATCGACGTGGCGTGTCACGCCAGTCACTTCCACACCGCCGCGTGTGCCTTGCGCCTGCAGGCCAAGCGCGCGCGGGGCATAACCGGGCGTCAGCGCATTCGCGAGATTGCCCGAGATCACGTCGGTCAACCGCGAGCTTGCGTTCAGCCCGCTCAGGGCACTGTTGAAGGCGGCGGATATGGACATCGGTCTGGTCCTTTACGCGAGGGTCGGCAATCAGCGGATGATGTTGGTCGTTTCCTGCAGCATCTCGTCGACGGTCTGGATCACTCGCGCATTGGAAGAATAGGAGCGCTGCGTTTGGATCATGTCAGTGAGTTCGCGCGCGACATCGGTGGCCGATCCCTGCCGGGAGAAGGAAATGAGATCGCCGGTGGGTCCATCGCCGGCATCCCAGAGAAAGAAGCTGCCGCTGTCGAGGGAGGGCCGGTAGGTCTGACGATCGAGGGCCACCATCCCATTCGGATTGGGCAGGTCGACGAGCGGAACCTGGAAGATCGCTCGTGTCACACCGGTGTCGAACGTGGCGTGGACAAACCCGTTGCCATCCACCTCGATGGACACCATGTTCCCGACGGGTGAGCCGTCCTTGGAAATGGAGAGCGGAGCGAAGCTGTCGGAGAGCTGTGTGAGTCCTTCGGTCGTGCCCGGGCGCCCGATGCTGATCTCGATCGGCCCCCCGTCGACGGTTGCGATCAGGCTGCCCGTGGCCGGATCGTAAGCCCCGCCGCTGATAGTGGTCACGTCGAGCAGGGTGCCGCCCGCGGCTCGCGAATCGGCGAATTCGAGCTCGTACTCGCCGATGACGGCATTGCCGCTCGCCGAATCTCTGAGGGTCATGGTCCAGATATTGGACGTGCCGTTTGCCGGAATCTGCGGTGTAAAGGACGCTTGGATAGTTTCCGACCGGCCAAGATTGTCGAAATACTCGATCGACAGTTGCTGCGGGGCGCCATCGGCCTCCGCGTTGGTTTCGGTCGCCGGAAGATTGACACCGAGGGTGATTGCCGTTGTCGGTTCGCTGGTCAGTTGGTTGGCATTGATCTGGACCGGAACCAGACCTTCGCTGGTGTCCCGCGGGAAAGAGGGAATCGAGCCATCGGGACTGGCGGGCCAACCAAGGAGCGTCAGGCCAGACGCCGTGACGAGCCGTCCCTCGGCATCGGTGCGAAACGATCCGGTCGTCGTAAGGAGCATCTGCGGCGTGCCGTTCGAGACCGCGACTTCGCTGCTCGACGCAACGGGTATGAAGCCGCGCCCGCGCACCGCGAGATCGGTGGGGTTGTCGGTTGTGACGAGCGAGCCGCCCTGGTCTATGAGCCGTTCCGTTGTCGCGCGCACGCCGCCCGCCGCGTAATTCCCGCCGTTGCCACTGACGACAAGCGAGTCAAAACTCGTCTCGACGCGGCGATAGCCGAAGGTCGAGGCATTGGCGATATTGTCGGAGATCGCCGCCAGGCGGGATGCGTTGGCACTGAGCCCCGCGACGCCGGCATTCAGGGAAGAGGAAATTGTCATGGGTACGCCTTTCAACTGGATCGAGCATCGTCTCGACACAGTCATAGGCGCGTTGCCTTAACATGGCGCTAATCGCTAAAATCAAGTGTTCTTAGAGAGATCGCAGGAAAGTCACCTCCAGGCGGTTGTTGCGCGGCGACATGGGATCCGCCGTTGCCGGAGAGCGGTCGGCATGGCCGGTGAGCCGACGCATGCGTGCGCGCGCGATCCCCGAATCCTCAAGCAGAATCCGCGTCCGGTTAGCGCGTGCCGCCGACAGGTCCCAGACCGGGTTGTCGACGAGGGTGACAGGCCGCGCCCGGGTATGTCCGGCGATGGCGATGTCGTTGACAATCGGAGTGGCGACCGTTGCGATGACTCGTGCGATCTCGCGCAAGGTGTCGGTCGGCTCACTTTGATCAGACACGAAAAGCGTCGCGTCGCCCACGTCGAATATCTCGATGATGAGCCCCTCGTCGGTGACCCGGGTCACGATGTGGCGGAGCACGTCATCGGAGGCGAGGCTCTCGCCGCTGCGGCCCCGGAGACGGTCGTCGATTTCGGAGAATGCGGCGGCGTCCGCTTCGGTTAACCTGACACTCGCCCCGTCGCTCATCACGCCGGTATCGCCGCGGGCCTGGTGGCTTTCGGTACTATGCTGGTTCTCCGCGCCGGTTCCGCTCTGGGCCAGGCTCTGTTCAGAGAAGACGGTATCGCCACCGAACGCGCCGCTGCCACCGCCGGATACCCGGTTTATCGGAACGGTCGGGCTAAAGTAGTCGGCGATGCCCTTGCGTTGTTTTTCGGTTGTCGCGCCAAGAAGCCACATCAGCAGGAAGAACGCCATCATCGCGGTGACGAAGTCGGCATATGCCACCTTCCAGGCACCCCCATGATGCCCGCCGCCACTCACGACCTTCTTCCGTTTGATGATGACCGGCGCCGCATTGCTGCGCGCGTCCATAACTCACCACCTGTTTCACACCCGGAACAAGGCGTAGCACATGACCGTTTAACGGGCTGTTAATTCGTCAAGTTTTACCGGTTCAGGCCAGCCCTGGCAGCCACAGCACGATCGCTGGGAACGCGACCAGAAGCGCGATAGTGACAGCGTCGGCGACAAAGAACGGTGTGACGCCGCGAAACACGTCCTGCACGCTCAGGTCGGGCCGCACGCCGGCCACCACGAAACAGTTGAGGCCGATGGGCGGGGTGATGAGGCAGAATTCGGCCATCTTCACCACGAGGATGCCGAACCAGACCGCGCACATCGGCCCCGACATGCCGAAGGTGCTGTCCGCGGCAGAGACCATCGCCCCGCCGTTGAGCGCCATCACCGCCGGGTAGACCACCGGCAACGTCAGCAGCAGCATGCCGATTGCATCCATGAACATGCCCAGCACCGCATAGGCGAGCAGGATGCAGATCAGGATCAGCATCGGCGACAGGGCGAGAGAGGTGATCCAGTCGGCGAAGGCCGACGGCAGATCGGCGAAGCCGAGAAAGCGCACATAGATCAGCACCCCCCAGATGATGGTGAAGATCATCACCGAGAGCTTGGCTGTCTCCAGCAGCGCATCCTTCAACTCCGCCCAGCGCATCCCGCGATAAACCGCCATGAGGAACACGACAAAGGCCCCGATCGCACCGCCCTCGGTGGGCGTGCCCCAGGCATCGCCGCCGAACGGGTTGTAGACGAAGAAGATGATCGTCACGACGACGAAGACGATGGGCAGGGCAGGTGGCAGCGAGGCAAAGCGCTCGCGCCAGGAGAAGCCGCTCACCGGGGGGCCGAACCCCTTGATCGTCAGCGCCAGCCCGATGATGAGAAACGCATAGACAAAGGCCGAAAAGACACCGGGAATGAAGCCCGCGAGCAAGAGCTTGCCCACGTCCTGCTCGACGATGATCGCGTAGATCACCAGGAGCGCCGATGGCGGGATGAGGCTCGCCAGCGTTCCGCCCGCAGCCACGACGCCAGCGGCAAAACGCTTGTCATAACCGATCTTTAGCATCTCCGGGATGGCGATCCGGGCAAACACCGCCGCCGTCGCCACGCTTGCGCCGGACACGGCGGCAAACCCCGCGGTAGCGAACACGGTCGAGACCGCGAGGCCCCCCGGCACCCACGCGATCCAGCGCTTCGCCGCCTCGAAGAGCGCCTTGGTCAGCCCCGCGTAATAGGCAAGGTATCCGATCAGGATGAAGGTCGGGATAAGGCTCAGCGCCTGGCTGGACACCTTGGAATGCGGCACCTGACCGGCGGTCTTGACCGCGACTGTCAGCGCCCAGATGAATTCGTCGCCAGCATAGCCCTTCTTGGACCAGAATATCCAGATTAGCCCCAGCATCCCGGCCAGCGCGGCGGCAAATGCTACGCGCATGCCGAGGATGACGACGACCAGCATCAGGCCGGTCACGGCAAGTCCGATCTCGATGGGCTCCATCAGGCGGGTTCCTTATTCGTCATGGCCGCTGACATGCGCGGCCTCGCGCGCGGCCTGTGTCGCCACGTCCTCGATCAGTGGTACGGCGACCGGGCGCTCCGCTCCGGTGACGAGCGCGCGCGCGAACCCCCAGACCTGAAGTGCCAGCCGCAGCGACAGAACGCCAAAGGCAATCGGCGCGAGAATCTTGGCGGGCCAGATCGGCAGGGCGATGTCGATCGTGCTGTCGCGGCTCCACAGTGGCGCGTCCCAGTCGAAACTGCGCTCGAAATGCGCCCAGCTTCCCCAGACCAGCAGCAGCATCAGCAGCAGGACCGCCAGCGTCGTGATCAACTCGATCAGCCATAGCGCGCGGCCCTGAAACAGACCGACGAAGATATCCATGCGGATATGGCCGCCGTCGCGCTGTGTGTAGGCCACGCCCATAAAGGCGATGAGCGGCATGATCTGTTCGATCCAGTCCACGTAGCCGGGCAGAGGTTGATTGAAGAAATTGCGCCCCCCCACGGACACCACCGCCAGCACCATGAGCGAGAACACCGCGATCCCGCTCAGCAGAGCGAGTTGCCGCTCGACCCGGTAGAGTCCAAGATCAAGCCTGCTTAGCGTGCTGTCGTCCGACAGCACAGAGGCCACACCCGCCATCGCTCGTCTCCCCCGCTATCCCTGCATGAATCGGCCCGCTGCGGTTCTTGCGCAGCGGGCCAGAGAGGTCAGGCTCAGGAGCCACCCTTCAGCTCGGCCAGCTTGTCGGTGGCGAAGTCATAGAGATCCTGCGCGGGCAGGCCGCGGTTTCCCATGTCCTCGATCCACGCCGCCGCGGCGGGGCCGGCCACGGCCTCTTCGAACGCCTTGAGTGACGCCTCGTCGAAGCTGATGACCTCGATCCCGCGCTCTTCGAGCGCCGGGCCCCAGGCTTCCATCGTGTTGTTCGTGTAGTTGTCGACATAGTGGTCGAGCGCTTCGTCGATCGAGCCCAACAGCGCCTCGCGATGCTCGTCAGACAAACCTTCGAGCGCATCGGTATTGGCCACGACCGGGCAATTAACCGTGCCGGGGTTGAGGTTCGCGGTCCACCAGTCGCCGTTCTCGATGGTGCCGAAGGCCATGTGCGCGTGCGGGGCAAAGGCCACGGCCTTGACCACGCCACTGTCCATCGCCTGCCGCACCTCGGTTGCGGTCATCGAGGTGGGCACCGCGCCTACGGCCTCCATCGCCGCACCGATCCCGCCGGTGGCGCGCACGCTCAGCCCCTCGAAGTCATCAAGGCTGCGGGGGGCGTCGCCCATGCCCACGAGGTTGTATTGCGGCATCGGCGAAGGCATCAGCAGCGTCGCGTTCCAGCGCGCGAGATCGGCCTCGACTGCCGGGTGATCGTAGAGCGCCATCGACAGCTTGCGCTCCTGATCCAGCGTCTCGACGCCCAGGAAAGGCAGCTCCAGCACGGTGATCGACGGGTTCTTGTCGCGGTGATAGCCGGCACAGAACTGCGCCATCTCGAACGCCCCGATGGAGATACCGTCGAGGTTCTCGCGGTTGTTGCTGAGGCCGCCATAGCTGATGTTGAGGGTGAAATCGCCGTCGGTCTTGGCGCTCACAAGCTCGGCCAGCTTCTCGACATGCTCGGTGAATGCGCGGCGCTTGCCCCAGAGCGAAACATTCCACTCGGTTGCCATCGCCTCACCGGCAAAGGCAAGGCTGATTGCGGCCACGGCGGTATAGCTAAGATATTTCTGCATGGTTTTCCTCCCAGATTTCATGCGTCATGATGGCCGCTACCTTGGGACATGCCCGTCCCGATGGCTATGAAGAAAACCGCGCATGCCCCGGCAGCCGCCCTGCGGATATCCGCAAGGTGACTACAGCAGCGCCTCCTTGTCCAGTCCCAGCTTGACGATCTTCTCGTTGAGGGTGCGTCGCCCGATGCCGAGCGTTTCCGCCACCGCGTCCATACGACCCTCGTGTGCGGTGATCGCCTTGGCGATCAACTCGCGCTCAAACGCTGCGACGGCGGCGCGCAGCGTGTCAGGCACATCGTCGCTCACCGAATCGCGCCGCAGTGCCTGCGCGACCGAACCTCCGCCGCGCCGCGCCATGAGCACCCGGCGCTCGCAGACATTGCGCAGTTCGCGTACATTGCCCGGCCAGTCATGAGCCAGCAGCGCGGCGCTGTCCTCGGGCGTCAGGTCGGGCACGCGGGTCTCGTAGACGCGGGCGAACTCGTCAAGGAACCGCGCCGCCAGCAGCATCACGTCATCCCGCCGCTGCCGCAGCGTGGGCAGGGTGATCACCGTGGTATTGAGCCGATAGAGCAGATCGGCACGCAGCCGCCCGTCGCGCTCCGCCTCTTCGGCGTCCTCGTTGGTCGCCGAGATCACCCGGAACGACAGCGGCACCGGCGTCTCCGCCCCCAGCGGCAGAACCTGCTTGTCCTCGATCACCCGCAACAGCTTGGCCTGCACCGGCATCGGGCAGGTGCAGATTTCATCCAGGAACAGCGTGCCGCCATCCGCGCCCTGCAAGCGTCCCTTGGCTCCTCCCCCGGTGCCGAACATCTCGGCCTCGAAGCCCTCAATCGCGAGCACGGCGCAGTTGAGCGCCACGAACGGCCCTTCGGCCTGCGTGCCCAGGTCATGCAGCGCCCGCGCCACCAGTTCCTTGCCGGTGCCGGTCTCGCCCTGCAACATCACCGCCGCGCCGCTTTGCGACAGGTCCAGAACGTCCTCGCGCAGGGCAACGGTCTCTGGCGTCTGCCCGAGCAGCACCCGGTCCAGGCCTGATAGCTGCATCAGCCGCGTCTTGAGCCGCGCATTGGTGCGGCGCATCGCGTGCTGATCGGCGGCATGGCGCAGGATGTTGAGCAAGCGGCGCGGCTCATAGGGCTTTTCGACGAAACTATAGGCGCCGCGCTGCATCGCATCGACGGCCATCGCGATATCGCCATGCGCCGAAATCAGCACCAGCGGCGGCGCGAGATCGCGGTCCAGACTGTCCAGAAGCTCGAGCCCCGACATGCCCGGCATCCGCACATCCGACAGGATCACATCCGGCTGAAACTCCGCCAGCCGCTCGATCAGCCGCTCGGCACGCGGCAGTGCCTCCACCTGCCAGCCTGACGCATCGAGCAGATCGACCAGCGACAGGCGCATTGCGCGGTCATCCTCGACAACGAGGATGCGGGGGATCGCCGGACCGCTCACGCCGCGCTCGCTCCGGCGTCGTCGTGTTCCAGCGGGATGTCGATACAGAACACCGCGCCGCCGCCTTCGGCGTCGCGGGCGCTGATACGTCCCTCATGCGCGCGAACGATATTGGCCGAGATGGCAAGCCCGAGCCCCATGCCGCGCCCGCTTTCGCGGGTCGTGACAAACGGCTCTTGCAAGTCCTCGAGCCGCGCCTGTCCCAGCCCGTGGCCGGTATCGCGCACCTCGACCCGTCCCGCGCCGTCGCACAGCGCGACCCGCACCTCGATCCTTCGCACGTCGCGATCTTCGACCGCGTCGATAGCGTTACGCAGCACGTTGGTCAGCACCTGTTCGATCCGAAGCTGATTGCCGCGCACCGTCACCGGTTGATCAGGGGCGGTCACCGATACCGTGGCCGCGACCCGTGCGATATTGGGCTCCACCAGCGCCAGCGCTGCTTGCACTGCGGCGAACAGGTCGACCGGGCCGAATTCCTCGCGATCGTTGCGGGCAAAGAACTTGAGCTGACGGGTAATCCCCTCCATCCGATCAACGATAGCGGCGATCCGCGGTGCGAGCCGCCCCTCGCTCTGCCCCCCGATCTCCGCCGCCGTCAGATGATTGCGCATCGCCGCGATTGGCTGCCCAAGCTCATGCGTGACAGAGGCGGCCAACTGTCCCAGCGCTGCCAGACGGCTTGCGCGCTCAAGCTCGTCCTGCGTCCGCGCCAGCCGCCGTTCGGCTGCGCGGCGTTCCTCGATCTCGATCGCCAGCCGTTCGTTGGCCTCACGAAGCTGCGCTTCCTCCGCCTCGGACCGGCGCAGCGCCGCCCCGATCCGCCGCGTGCGCCGCACCTGCGACGCAAGTAGCCCGCCCCCGGCCAGCGTCGTCATGATTCCGGCCAGAAGCCAGCTTCGCGTCACCGCCGCGCTGTCATCGGCAAAGTAGTGCAGCACCCAGCCATGCGGGGTCAACGTGCCGGATAGGTGCAGCCGCTCGGCCCCGCCGATTAGGGCGCGCCCGTCCTCGGCGGGCCGCCAGTCGAGCGACCCGAGTTCCTGCCCCGGAAATTGCCGATCCCGCGCGATCCGCGCGCGCTGTTCCGTATCCAGCGTGCCGAGCGCGCGATACCGCCAGCCAGGATCGGAGGACAACAGAACCACGCCGTCGCGGTTGGCGAGCAATACCTGCTCTCCCGCCGCGCGCCATGTCTCCTCCAGATCGGTGAGGTCGAGCTTGATCGCGATCACGCCCAGAGTCTCTCCGCCGGATCCGCGTACCGGATCTGCAATGAAATAACCCGGCAGGCCGGTCGTCGCCCCGATCCCGTAGAACCGTCCCTGTCCACCGGCGAGCGCGGTCTGGAAATAGGGCCGGAATGCGTAATCTTGGCCCACAAAGCTTTCCGGTGTCCCGGCATTGGAGGCGGCGATGGTCACGCCGTCGGGGCGCATGAGATAGATCGCGTCGAGCCCCGATTCCGCGGCAAAGGCCGCAAGCCTGCGGTCAAGCACATCCGTTGCGCGCCCGGCGGCGGTGTCCATCACATGCCGGTCCCGCGCCAACACATAGGTCAGGTGCGAAAACCGCTCGATCTCCGATATCACCATGCTGCGATAGAGCGATAGGCGGCCCTCCGCCTTGGCCTGTTCTTCCGAGCGGAAGAAGCCGAGCGAGATCAGAAATACGCCAAGAATGACGCCCAGTGCCGTCAGAACGACCAGAGCCCGGAGTGTCAGGCGCATCGCGAAGCCGTCACCGCCGCTCCCCGGCCGGTTCCGCTTCATCCGTCCCGGGGGCGTCCTCGACGATCTCGGCATCGGGCACCGTCTCGTCCTCTTCGGCGGTGTCCTCGGTGGCGGTGTCCTCTTCCGCCGGCTCTTCGACCGGACCGATCAGCAGCGGCAGCATCTCCAGCCCGGTGGGCGTGCTCACCGCCGTATCGGGCGGCGCACGCCAGCTCAGCGTATCGAATGAATGACAGTTCTCGCAGACGGGCTGCCACTCGGCATGGATGTGCTGGCAGTTGTCGCAGCACCATTGCGGGCCGCGCGGCGCGCCCAGCGCCCGCGCCAGCCAGCCCTTGACCACGGCATCCGACGCACCCTCGCCGCGCTCGATCGCCGCCATGATCGTCAGCACGCGGGCGTCCGGCTCCACCTCCGCGAGGTCGCCGAGCGCGCGCCGCGCCGCCGGGAAATCCTCTGCCGCGAGGCACAGTTCCGCCTCCAGAAGCCGCGTCTCGCGGTCGTCAGGATGCACCTTGAGCAGCTTGGCGAAGCGCTTGAGCCGCGCCTGCGGCGTCTCGTCCGGCTCGATCGACGCGAAGGCGGCGGCGAGGTCGGGATGCGGCCGCATCAGCCAGGCCTTGTTGATGACGCGCACGGCGGCGCGCTTCTTGCCCGCCTCGACATAGCCGCGCGCGGCCAGTACGGCAGCCGGGACGAGGTCGGGTGACATCCGGTTGGCCTCTATCGCCGCCTCGCGCGCCTCGATTGTCTTGCCTTCGTCCAGCACGTCGCGTGCCTCCGACAGCGCCAGAACGGCATCGCGCCGCTTGTGCACGTCGCGCGGAAGTGCGCCGTATTTGAGCTTGGCACCCAGCGTGGCGCGCGCGCCCTTCCAGTCGCTCTTGTCGGCCTGAAGCTGCAACAGCGTGTCCTGTATCTCGACCTGCCGGGGCTTGAGCGCGAACGCGGTCTTGGCCAGCTTGAGCGCGGCGTCGGTCTCACCGGCCTCCAGCTTTTGCCGCAGGATGCCGCGCACCCCAACGAAGCGGGTTTTCTCGTTGGTGAGCAGGCGTTTGAACGCCGCTTCGGCCTTTGCCTTGTCGCCCGCCATCTCCGCGCCCTGAGCGGTGATGAGATCGGTGAGCGCGGGTTTGTGCAGAAATTTCTCTGCCTTGGCTGCCTGCAGGACGGCCTTGTCACCCTCGCCCGAGGCAAGCGCCAGCACGCCCTCGCCCAACGCGCGATAGCCCTTTTCCTGACGGTTGCGATCGAAATAGCGAGACAGCGCTGTCTCGTCGCCGTTGATAAAGCGCAGCACCGCCACCAGCATCCCTGCCAGCTTCATCAGCAGCCAGATCGCAAACACCAGGATGCCCAGCGCGATCACCGCCTTGATGGGCGTGAGGTTGACCTCGATCCCGGCCATGACGATGCGCACGCCGCCCTCAAGTTCGAGCAGGTAGGACGCCCCGAAGGTGATAGCCCCGACAAGGGCGATGAACACTGCAACCTTCACGATGGACCAAAGCATCAGACCCGCCCTTTCAAACTCAATTCAGTTCCGCCGACAGCGCCTCGGCGGCGGCCAGTGCGTCGCGTCGCGTGGTGGCATTGGCCGCCCAGCCGGACATGGCGGCGCGCGCGTCCTTCGGCAAGGTCTCGATCTCGGCCAGCGCATCGCCGGTCCGCCCCTCTGCCAGCGCGGCTTCGGCGCGCGACAGGATGGCGTCCGGTCCATCGCCCTCGCGCGGCTTGAGCGACCGGATACCGAGCTGCGCGCGCAGGAAATCGCCGACCGACGCGCTGTCGCCGGTATCCGAGGCGCGCGCCGTCGCCAGCGCTGCGCGCGCAGCCTCGGGGAAGCTCTCGACAAGCTGCGCCCGGGTCGGCACGCCGGTTTCGGCCACCTCGGCGAGTGCATCGGGCACCGTGGCCCCCGTGTCGCGCAGATCGGTGAGCGCGGTGTCGAAGGCGTCGCCGGTGTCAAGCGCAGTCATCACCCGAGTGAGCGCCGCACGCTGCAGTGTCGCGCGGGCACTGTCGCGGGCCGCCTGCTCCTCGGCCTCTAGCGTCGCCCGCAAGTCCTCGATCTCGGCGCTTTGCGCGGCGAGGCTGTCGCGCAGTTCGTCGAGCGCCGCGTCGGTGGCGGTGGTATCCGGGGCCTCGGGCACCTGCGGAACCTCGAGGTTCGAGAGCTGAACCTCCAGGTTCGCGACCCGTTCGGCCAAGGATGTCACGGTCTCGCTCAGCCCGGACAGCTCGTCGGAGGGATCTGCCGGCTCCGGCAATCCGTCGATCCGTGCCCCGAGATCGGAAATCCGCTGTGCCTGCTCGTCGAGCCGCGTCTCGATCCCGTCATCGGCGGGCGTGGGTGCGGGTGCGGCCTCCTGCCCGACCGGCAGGTGAGGGTAGATATAAGGGGCCGCCGCCACGCCGATCCCCGCTGCCGCGACCCCGCCGATCAACATTGACCAAAACCCGCCCTGCCGCACCGTGACCTGCTCGGTACGCACCACGGGTGTGGGCTCTTCATTATGCTCAGGGGACGGTGGGCCGGTCTCTTCTGCCGGGTGTTCTCCGTCCTCGCCTTGCGGGGTTTCACCCGTTTCGTCCGATGGGGACGTGGAGGCCTCGCCCTCCGGCGTCGCGGCGTCGTCTGCGGGCTCTGCGTCAGGTGTGGCTCCGCCCTCGGTCACCTCGCTTTCCGTTTCCTGTGCCTCTTCAGCTTCGGGGGAGTCCTGCTCAGGCGCGTCAGTGGCGGAGGTATCCTCGACCGTGTCCTCGCCCGCCTTGGAAAGGGCGGCATCCGATGCAGTGTCGGGCGCTTGCGTTTCGGTGGTCTCGGGCGTGTCTTGCGCCGCGGCGGAGGGGGCGGTCACATCCTCGGCTGCGCCTTCGGGCGCGTCGGGTTTGTCCGTCTCGGACTTCTTCTTTCTTGCCACGGCACGCCACCTTCTCGAATCTTGTCACGCTCGACTGTCAACCTGACCTTACTGTGCCCCCTTGTGGCTCTCAACCCGCTTGGCGTGTTTCGCCAGATCGTTCAGCACGATGCGCAATGCGCGGGCATCCGGCGTGCGGGCCACGGCCACGCGATGTGCAACGCCGTCGGGGATGCGTGCGGCCACGTTGCGGCTGATCGCCGCGACGAAGAGCGGTGCGCGCGGGGTGCCCGCCGCGTCAAAGAAGAGCACGGCGCTGCGCGGCGACATCAGGGGAAGGATCACGGGGGCGTCACCCTCCATCATGGTGCGGGCGGCGTCGCTCAGCGGCAGCGCCTGTTGGTCATAGACCACCGCCTCACGCACGGCGTGGCCCGCCTGCCGCAGCGCGCCGGCGATATCGGCGGCTACATGCGCGCCGCGCGCGTGCAGGAACGGCCCCGCCACCCCTTCGTCGGCGAGAAGGTAGAGCAGGGCCTCGGCATCCTCGGCCACCGCGATCACTGAAATGCCTCGCTGCCTCGCCTCCTCTGCCGTGGCCTCGCCCACGACGCAGGCGGGCAGGTCGCGCCGGGGCGACAGGCGGCAAAATCCCTCGACCCCGTGCCGCGAGGTGAAGATGAGCACCTCGCCGGGGGCAAGCGCGGGAAGAGTGCCGTCATAAGTGATGTGCATGAGTGGCGAGACGAGCACCTCTGCCCCCGGAAACTCTGCCCGCAATTCCCCGGCGAAGCGGGTCGCGGCGGGTTCGGGCCGGGTGATGAGCAGGCGCAGGGGCATGATCGCTCCGCAGTTGTTAACCTCCTGATAAGGTGTTACCTGCCGCAGACGCGCGGGGCAATGCAGCAGGGCCGGGATGAGCACGCCGCTGACCATACTCGGGATCGAGAGCAGTTGTGACGATACCGCCGCCGCGTTGGTGCGGCTCGACGGCGACTCTGCGCAGGTGTTGTCCTCGGTGGTGCACGGGCAGACGGCGCTGCACGCGGATTTCGGCGGCGTGGTGCCAGAGATCGCGGCCCGCGCCCATGCCGAAAAGCTCGATCTTGCGGTGCGCGAGGCTATGGCGCGCGCTGGCCTTACGCTTGCCAATGTGGACATGGTGGCCGTCACCGCCGGGCCGGGGCTGATCGGCGGGGTGCTCGCCGGGGTGATGTGCGCCAAGGGGATCGCCGCAGGCGCTGGCCTGCCGCTCGTCGGGGTCAACCACCTCGCGGGCCATGCGCTGACACCCCGGCTTACCGACAAAGCGGGTTTTCCCTATCTCATGCTGCTCGTCTCGGGCGGGCATTGCCAGTTCCTTATCGTGCGCGGGCCGGATGATTTCAGCCGCCTTGGCGGCACCATCGACGACGCGCCGGGCGAGGCGTTCGACAAGGTGGCGCGGCTTCTGGGCCTGCCGCAGCCCGGCGGCCCGGAGGTGGAGCGCGCCTCCGCGGTGGGCGACGCGGGCCGGTTCCGGTTCCCGCGCCCGCTTCTGGACCGGGCGGGGTGCGATCTGTCCTTTTCCGGGCTCAAGACGGCGGTGCTGCGCGCGCGCGATGCGGTCGTTGCGGAAAAGGGCGGGCTGACGCGGCAGGACAGGGCCGATCTTTGCGCCGGGTTTCAGGCGGCGGTCTGCGACGTGCTGGCGGAAAAGGCCCGGCGCGCGCTTGCGCTCTACATGGAGGAGGCGCCGCCTGCGCCGCTCATCGCGGTGGCGGGCGGCGTTGCGGCCAACGGCCCCGTTCGTGCGGCCCTGAAAGACGTGGCGGCGCAGGCGGGCGCGCGCTTCCTCGCGCCACCGCTTGAGTTATGCACCGACAACGCGGCGATGATCGCCTATGCCGGCGGCGCGCTCTACCGGTTGGGCCATCGCGATGACATGACGCTTGCCGCGCGACCGCGATGGCCGCTGGATGCGGCAAGCCCGGCGATGCTGGGCAGCGGCAAGAAGGGGGCCAAGGCATGATCCTGGTTTGCGGCGCGGGGGCGTTCGGCACGGCCCTGGCGGTGACACTGGCGCAAAACGGCCCCGTCACGCTCTGGGCGCGCGACGCGGCCCATGCCGCCGAGATGCGCGCAACGGGCCGCAACGATCGCCGCCTGCCCGATATCGCCCTGCCCGGTGCGATCACCGTGGTCTCGGGCGAGGTGCCCGGCGGCGATACCCCCTGCCTGCTGGCGATGCCGATGCAGACGCTGGGGGGTTTTCTCCGCGATCATCACGACGCGCTCGGGTCGCGACCCCTCGTCGCCTGCTGCAAGGGGATGGACCTCGCCACCGGCCTCGGCCCCACCGGACTCATCGCGCAGACCTGCGCGCAGGCCACCCCTGCGGTCCTCACCGGCCCCAGTTTCGCGCGCGACATCGCCCTTGGTCTGCCCACGGCGCTAACGCTGGCCTGTGCCGATGCGGCGGCCGGAGAGGCGCTGCAATCCACGCTCACCACGCCCACCCTGCGCCTCTACCGCACCACCGATACCATCGGCGCGGAACTGGGCGGGGCGCTCAAGAACGTGATCGCCATCGGTTGCGGCGCGGTGATGGGCGCGGGCCTGGGCGAGAGTGCGCGCGCCGCGCTGATGACCCGTGGTTTCGCCGAGATGAACCGGCTGGCCCATGCCTTGGGCGCGGGCCCTGAGACGCTGGCAGGGCTGTCGGGGTTCGGCGACCTGGCGCTAACCTGCACGAGCGCTCAGTCGCGCAACTATCGCTACGGCGAGAGCCTGGGGCGGGGCGATGCCTTTGACCCGGTGATCACCGTGGAGGGGGCGGCGACGGCGCGGGCGGTGCTGGGCCGCGCCCGCGCGCTGGGCCTTGACATGCCGGTGACGGCGGCGGTGGCCGCGCTGGTCGCAGGTGAATTGCGCGTGGCGCAGGCGGTGGATATGCTGCTGTCCAGACCACTGAAGGAAGAATGATGCTGATTGCCCTTATCGCCCGCGACAAGCCCGGCGCCCTGCAAACCCGTCTAGACAACCGCGACGCCCATGTCGCCTATCTCAAGGAGACCGGCGTGGTGTCGCAGGCCGGGCCGCTGCTGAATGACGAGGGCGAAATGGTGGGCTCGCTGGTCATCCTCGATGTCGAGGACATGAAGGCGGCGCAGGACTGGGCCAACAACGACCCCTATGCCAAGGCCGAGCTGTTTTCCGGCGTCGAGCTGATCCCGTGGAAGAAGGTGATCTGATGCGCTACTGGCTGTTTAAGTCCGAGCCGTCCACCTGGTCATGGCAGGATCAGCTTGCCAAGGGCGAGACGGGCGAGGAATGGGACGGCGTGCGCAACTACCAGGCGCGCAATTTCATGCGCGAGATGGCGGTGGGCGATCGCGGTTTTTTCTACCATTCACAAAAGGAAAAGGCGGTTGTCGGCGCCGTAGAGGTGATCGCTGAGGCGCATCCCGACAGCACCACCGACGATCCGCGCTGGGAGTGTGTGGACATCAAGGCGCTGGAGAGTGCGCGAGAGCCGGTGACGCTCGATATGATCAAGGCTGATCCGCGTCTGTCGGAGATGGTGCTGGTGCGCAACTCGCGCCTCTCGGTGCAGCCGGTGACGGCCGAGGAATGGCGTCTCGTCTGCGGCATGGCCGGGCTTTCAGGCTGAATGGGAACAATCCGGGGCCGCTTGGCCAACGCGCTCTTGACCTCAGAGCGATGCTTCCTGCTAATCGCCTAAAGGCGTGTGACGCAAGCAAGGGAGGCGTGCGATGGGCTGGATGAAGGACGAGACCGGACTCGGCAAGACGGCGGCGAATTTCGTGCCGCTCACACCGTTGTCGCACCTGAAGCGGGCCGCTCATGTCTTTCCCGACCGCGAGGCAGTGGTCTATCACGGTCACCGCAAGACCTATGCCGAGTATCACGCGCGCGTCTCGCAGCTTGCCTCGGCGCTGGTGAATATCGGGGTCGAGCCGGGCGACGTGGTCGCCAGCATCCTGCCCAACATTCCCGCCCATTGCGAGGCGCATTTCGGCGTGCCGGCGGCGGGGGCGGTGCTCAACGCGATCAACACGCGGCTCGAGGCCGACACCATCGCCTATATCCTCGATCACGGCGAGGCGCGGGTGGTGCTGTGCGACACGCAGTTCCTGCCGACCCTCAGTGCGGCGATCGAGATCATGGAACGGCCCGCCCCCGCGATCATCGAGGTGCCCGATGACGGCGCGGGGGTGCATGCGCATTCCGATTACATGAGCTACGAGGAGTTTCTCGCCACCGGCGACCCGGAGTTTGCCTGGATCATGCCCGAGGACGAGTGGGAGAGCCTCGCGCTCAACTATACCTCGGGAACCACCGGGCGCCCCAAGGGCGTGGTCTGTCACCATCGTGGCGCCTATCTGATGACGATGGGCACGGTGGTGAGCTGGCAATTGCCGCGTTATCCCAAGTACCTGACCATCGTGCCGCTGTTTCACTGCAACAACTGGAACCATGTCTGGCTGATGCCGATGCTGGGCGGCACCGTGGTTTGCTGCCGCGACATCAACGCCCGCGCCATCTATGACGCCATCGCCGACGAGGGGGTGACGCATTTCGGCGGCGCGCCCATCGTGCTCAACATGATCGTCAACGCCCGCGACGACGAGCGGCGCGACTTCGACCACGTGGTGGACGTGTTCACCGCCGGTGCCCCGCCGCCCGCCGCGACGTTGGCGGCGATAGAGCCGCTGGGCTTTACCGTGACGCAGGTCTATGGCCTGACCGAGACCTATGGCCATGTCACCGAGTGCCTGTGGCAGCACGGCTGGGACGGTCTGCCCGACGACGAGCGCTATGCCATCAAGGCGCGCACCGGCATCCTCATGCCGATGATGGAGGACATCACGGCGATGGACCCCGAGACGATGGAGCAGATCCCGATGGATGGCGAGAGCCTCGGCGAGATCATGATTCGCGGCAACAGCGTGATGAAAGGGTACCTGAAGAACCCCGAGGCCACCGAGAAGGCGTTCGCGGGCGGGTATTTCCATTCCGGCGACATCGCGTTCCAGCATCCCGACGGCTATCTCAAGATCGCCGACCGCGCCAAGGACATCATCATCTCGGGCGGCGAGAATATCAGCTCCGTCGAGGTGGAGGGCGTGCTGATGCGGCACCCGGCAGTGCTGCTGTGTGCCGTGGTGGCGAAACCCGACGACAAGTGGGGCGAGGTGCCCTGCGCCTTTGTCGAGCTGAAAGACGGGGCCGAAGTTGGTGAGGCTGACCTCATCGCGTTCTCCCGCGAGCGGCTGGCCGGGTTCAAGACGCCCAAGGCGGTGATCTTTCAGGAACTGCCCAAGACCTCGACCGGCAAGATACAGAAATTCGAGTTGCGCCAGATCGCCAAGGGGATGTGAGGGGTTCCCGCCGGTGCTCGGCACCTTGGTGCCGGGCGCTGGCGACCCATAATCGACAAGAGGGCCGTATCACACCGACGCCGTGTCCAGCACCTCGGCCACCAGCGGATTGGGGAATCGGCGGCGCAGCGTCACTGCGAGAAACCGCTCGGTGATCCCTTCCAGCCGTGCGCGCTCCACCAGCATTCCCGAGGCCAGCTCGTCCTGCACCACGATGGGCGGGATCACGGCAAGGCTGGTACCGCTGCGCGCCAACAGGCGCAGCATCGCCATGTCGTCTGCCTCGGCGGCGATGCGGGGCACCACGCCCAGCCGATCCAACATCGCGTCAAACGCCGCCCGCAGCGCCGATTCGGGCGTGGGCAGGATCAACGGCTCGCTTGCCAGCATCCCGGCCACATCCTGCGCCGCGTCCGCACCGGGGGGCGTGCCGACGAGGCTGACGGGCTGTTCCGAGATCGCATGTACGAGATAGGGGCTGCCCGCGTCCCGCGCGGGCACGAGGTTGGTGAGCACGATGTCCAGCGTCAGCGCCTCCAGACCGCGCAAAAGGTCGCCCTGCGCGCCCGAGCGCAGCACCACCTCGACATCGGCGCGCCCGATCAGCGGCCCGACAAAGCCGATCTGGAAATTGCGCGATAGCGTCGACAGCGCCCCCACCCGCAGCACCCGGCGCGAGCCGGGGGCCTGCGCCAGCGTAGCGGTCAGGTCGTCGGCGGTGCGAAAGATGGCCTCGGCATGATCGAGCGCGATGCGGCCCGCCTCGGTAAGGACGAGGCCGCGCCCGCGGCGCTCGAACAGGTCGTGCCCGAGCGCCGCCTCGAGCGTGCGCAACTGCGTGGACAGCGCCGATTGCGACAGGTTGAGGCCGCGCGCAGCGCCGGTCAGCGTGCCGTCGCGGGCGACGGCGCGGAACAGGCGCAGGTGGTGGAGGTTAAGTTGAGCCATTGTTCTGTTTTATCTAACATTAATGACCATAATATGTAATTTTCTAGAATACGCGCAAGCCGTATCTCCTCCTGCAAACCTCTGGAACAGGAGACGCAAGATATGGACCTGCCCCCTCTGAGCCTCTTTACACCCCTTATTTTACTGGCCGTTTCGGCGCTTGCCATCGCCCGGCCCGGTCGCCGCCCGCGGGTCCTGCCGCGGCTGGCGGAGGGGGCCGCGCTGGCCGCGTTGGTCGTTGGCGTTGCGGGGCTGGCGCAACTCGTGATTACCGGTCCGGTCACGCTGGCGGGCCTTGTGCGGCTCGACGCGGTGAGCGCGACGATGGTGGTGCTGGTCTCGTTCGTAGGCTGGGTGGTGGTGCGCTACACGCGCAGCTACCTCGACGGTGAGGCGCGCGAAGGGGCGTTTCACGGGCTGCTTCTGGCCGCGTTGGCGGCGGTGAACCTGCAGGTTCAGGCCGCGAACCTCGCGGTTCTGGCCGCCGGTTTCATGGCCACTGGCCTGGCCATCCGGCAGCTTTTGCTGTTCTACCCCGAGCGCGCCGAGGCGCGGCGCGCGGCGGCCAAGTTCACCCTCGTGTGGGGCGCGGGCGATGCGGCGCTGATCCTCGCCGCAGCCCTCCTGTGGCAAGCCTTTGGCACCATCGGGATCGCGGAGATTGCGCAGGCGGCGGGCGCGGGCCTGCCGCTCGCCGCCAAGCTCGCGGTGGCGTTGCTGGTGATCGCGGCGGCGCTCAAGACCGCGGCCTTTCCGCTGCACGGCTGGCTCACAGAGGTGATGGAGGCCCCAACTCCGGTCTCGGCGCTCTTGCACGCGGGCATCATCAACGGCGGCGGGCTGCTGCTCATCCGGCTGGCCGAGGTGGTGCAGGCAAGCCCGGGCGCGATGGCCGCGCTGGTGATGCTGGGTGGCTTCACCGCGATCTTTGGCGCGGCGGTGATGCTGACCCAATCGGCGGTCAAGACCGCGCTGGCGTGGTCCACGGTGGCGCAGATGGGCTTCATGCTGCTGCAATGCGGGCTTGGCCTGTGGGCGCTGGCGATGCTGCATATCGTGGCGCATTCGCTCTACAAGGCGCACGCGTTCCTCGCCTCGGGCGGGGCGGTGCGAGCGGTGCTGTCGGTGCGGCGTCCGGGACCGGTGGCGGTGCCGGGGCTGTCGGCGGTGGCACGGTCCTTCGCGCTGGCACTGGTGCTCTACGCGGTGGTGGCCACCGGCTTTGGCCTCATCGCGGGGCCGAAATCGGCGCAGGCGCTGGCGCTGGGGGCGATCCTGATCTTCGGGGTGGCCTATCTGGTGGCGCAGGGCCTGGCCGATGCCGCGCCGCGCGCGCTGACATGGCACACGGCGCGCGCCTCGCTGGCGGCGGCGGTGGCCTATTTCGGCTTTCACGTCCTGTCGGGGGTGCTCTGGGGCACGCATCTGCCCGTGCCGCCCGCGCCGGGGCCGCTGGAGTGGGGCCTCATCGTGCTGGCGCTGGGCTCGTTCGGGCTGGTGGCGGTGGCGCAGGCGCTGTTCCCGCTCTGGGCGCACCACCCCTCGACCGCCGGGCTGCGGGTGCACCTGGCCAACGGGCTTTACCTCAACGCCGTTCTCGATCGCCTGATCGGCGGGCTGAAAACCGTGAAATCCAACTGACAGGGCAGGAGTAGAGACAGATGTTCCTCAAGCATACACAGATCGCCGCCGACCGGGTCTCGGGCCTGCTGACAAGCGCCGAGGCCGCGGCAAAGGCCATCCCGCCCGCATTCCCGCTGGACGCGACCGTGGCGGTCAACCCGTTCCTCGGGCAGGCGCAGGAAGACCTTGCCACCGCATCCGCACGGCTGGCGCGGGTGGCGGGGGTGCGCCTCTCCCGCCCGCGCGCCGAGTATGCCGTGAAAGTGGAGGCGGGCGAGATCACCGATGACGACCTCGCCGCCGCGCTCTTTGCAGATTCGTCACCGCTTAAACCCGCCGATCTGGCGTTGTTGAAGGCGAAGCTTGCCACGGAAAGCCCCGAGCCGCAGGCCCTGCCCACGGTGGCGGAGCTGGCGGCACAGGCCACCGGCACCGACTGGCCCGCCGTGATCGCACGCAGCTTCGGGCTGTGGGCGGCGGGGCATTTCGACCGTGGGCAGGCGCTGTGGACGCCCGCGCCGGGGCGCGGGGCCTTTGCCGCGTGGCGCGAATGGGCGACCCATGACCTGACGCCGGAGATCGCGGGCCTCACCGGCTTTTGCGCGCATGTCGCTGCCGCGCCGGACACGGCGGAGCGGGCGATCCTGCGCGCCGCCGAGCGGCTGGGCCTGACGGAAGCGGCGGCCGGGACGGCCTTTCATCGGCTGCTGATGGATTTGGGCGGTTGGGCGCAGCACGCGCGCTGGTTGCTGTGGCAGGCCGAGATGGCGGGCGAGAGCGACACCACCATCACCGACCTGCTGGCGATCCGCATGATCTGGGAGGAGGCACTCATCGACCATGCGCCGCAGGTCGAGGGCGACTGGCAGGACGTGGTGGCCACCCATGCCGAACCGGTGACCGTGACGCCCGATCAAGCGATTGACGCGATCCTTCAGGACGCCGCCGAGCGCGCCTATCAGCGCCACCTGTCGGCGGCCCTGACCGGGGCCACGGTGCAGGATGCACGCCCGGCGCTGCAGGCTGCGTTCTGCATCGACGTGCGCTCGGAGGTGTTCCGCCGCGCGCTCGAGGCGCAGGGCGGTGGGATCGAGACCATCGGCTTTGCCGGGTTCTTCGGCCTGCCGGTGGCGCACAAGCCGCAGGGCACCGATATGGCGCAGGCGCATCTGCCGGTGCTGCTGAAACCGGCGCTGACCTCGTGCAGCCACGAGGGCGACGAGGTCGAGCAGGCGGCGCGCATCGCGGCCCGCGCGGTGCGGGCCTGGGGCCGGTTCCGGCAGGCGGCGGTATCGTCCTTTGCCTTTGTCGAGGCGGCGGGCCCGGCCTATGGCTGGAAGCTGGTGCGCGATGCACTGGGCTTGGGGGCCGAGCGCCCCGCACCCTACCCCGCCCCACGGATCGAAGGCGGCCTGAGCGCCGCTCAGAAGGCCGGGACGGCGGCAATGGTGCTGCGCGCGATGAGCCTGACCACGGGGCACGCGCGGCTGGTGCTGCTCCTCGGTCACGGCGCGCAGGTCACCAACAACCCGCACGAGAGCGCCTATCATTGCGGCGCCTGCGGGGGGCAGACCGGCGAGGTCTCGGCGCGGCTCCTGGCCGCGTTGCTCAACGATCCCGAGACGCGGGGGGGGCTGCCCGAGCACGGCATCGACCTGCCCCGCGACACGCTGTTCATGGCCGGGCTGCACGACACCACCACCGACAGGGTCACGCTCTACGAGGACGCCCCCGCCCCGGACCATGAAGCCGACATTGCGCAGGCGCGGGCGTGGCTCAATGCGGCGGGGGGCGTGGCGCGGGCGGAGCGGGCGGGCCGTCTGCCCGGCGCGCGGGCCGACACGGTGGCGCGGCGCGCGCTGGACTGGGCCGAGTTGCGCCCGGAATGGGGGCTGGCGGGCTGCGCCGCCTTTGTCGCCGCGCCGCGCGGGGTGACCGCCGGGGCCGATCTGGGCGGGCGCGCCTTCCTCCACAGCTATGACTGGCGGGCGGATGCGGGTTTTGGCACGCTGGAGCTGATCCTCACTGCGCCGATGGTGGTGGCAAGCTGGATCAGCCTGCAATATTACGGCTCGACCGTGGCGCCGGTGGTCTTCGGCGGCGGCAACAAGCGCATTCACAACGTGGTGGGCGGGATCGGCGTGGTACAGGGCAATGGCGGCATCCTGCGCCCCGGCCTGCCGTGGCAGGCCGTCCATGACGGCGAGCGCGCGGTACACGAGCCGCTGCGCCTGTCGGTGATGGTCGAGGCCCCGCGCGAGGCGATCGCGGATGTGCTGACGCGGCACGCGGAGGTGCGGGCGCTGTTTGACAACGGCTGGCTGCACCTGTTGGCACTGGAGGAGGGCCGGGTGGCCGCGCGTTACCGGCCCGGGCTTGAGTGGGAGGGGACTCCGCGCAAGACGGCGGCCTGAACCCGCTCAGCCGGTGCGGTCCTCAAGGATCATGTCGGAGGCCTTTTCGCCGATCATGATGGCGGGGGCGTTGGTGTTGCCCGAGACGATCTCGGGCATGATCGAGCAATCGGCGACGCGCAGCCCGGTGATGCCATGCACGCGCAGCCGTGCATCGACCACGGCATCGCCACCCGGCCCCATCTTGCAGGTGCCGGTGGGGTGGTAGATCGTGGTGGAATAGTTGCGTGCCCAATCGAGCGTGCCCTCGTAATCGTCGAGGTCGAGCGCGGCGTCGGGGCGGAACTCCTCGGATATCTTGGAGTTGAGCGGCGCGTGGCGGGCGATACGGCGGGCGATCTTGACGCCCTCGACGATGGTCCGGCAGTCGGTTTCGGTCGAGAGGTAGTTGGGGTGGATTTTCGGGTAGGTGGCCGGGTCGGCAGAGGCGAGGCGAATCTCGCCCCGGCTCTCTGGCCGCAGCTGGCAGACCGACATGGTGAAGGCCGAGAATGGATGCGGCCCCTCGCCGGGGCTGTCGGCGGACCAGGGCTGTACGTGGAACTGGATGTCGGGCGTCTCGACATGGTCGCCGGTGCGCATGAAGCCGGTGGCGAGGCTGGCGGCCATGGCCATCGGCCCGGCGCGGAACATCGCGTATTTCAATGCGATGCGCGCCTGGTTCCACAGGCTGCGCACCTCGTCGTTGAGGGTGGGTTCGTTGCACTTGAACACCAGCCGCGCCTGCAGGTGGTCCTGCATGTTGCGGCCGACGCCGGGCATATCGCGCAGCACCTCGATGCCGTGCTCTTGCAGGTGCGCCGCCTCGCCCAGACCCGAGAGCATCATCAGGTGTGGCGAGCCGATGGCGCCGGAGGACAGGATGACTTCCGCATTGGCCTTGACCACATGTTCCACCCCTGCGCGGTCGCGGTAGGCCACGCCGGTGGCGCGGGTGCCGTCAAAGGTGATGCGGCTGGCCTGCGCGCGGGTCAGGATGGTCAGGTTCTCGCGTTTGCGCACAGGATTGAGGAACGCCACAGCGGCGGAGCAGCGCCGCCCTTTGCGCGCGGTGAGCTGGAAGTATCCCACGCCCTCTTGGCGAGCGCCGTTGTAATCGGGATTGAAGGGATAGCCCGCCTCCTGGGCGGCGGCCACCCATGCGTCGCAGATGGGCCGTTGCAGGCGCATGTTGGACACCGAGAGCGACCCTTGGTCGCCGTGATAATCGTCGGCGCCGCGTTCCTGCCGCTCTGAGCGCTTGAACAGCGGCAGCACGTCGTCCCAACCCCATCCGGGATTTCCCATCTGCGCCCAGCGGTCGTAATCCTGCGGCTGGCCGCGCACGTAGAGCAACCCGTTGAGCGAGGAGGAGCCGCCCAGCACCTTGCCGCGCGGCCAGTCGAGGGCGCGCCCGTTCAGCCCCGGGTCGGGCTCGGTCCGGTAGCACCAGTCGACCGAGGGGTTGTGCATGGTCTTGAAATAGCCGACCGGAATGTGGATCCACGGGTTCCAGTCGCGCCCGCCCGCCTCCATCAGGATGACCTTGATCTTCGGGTCGGCGGAAAGCCGATTCGCTAGCACGCACCCGGCAGACCCTGCCCCGACGACCACGTAATCCGCTGATAATTCCGACATTTTCGACCGACCTTTGCACAAATTATGTGCGGAAAAGATTTTCCTTGCCAGAACGAGCATATGTCTATCAATATTGAGACTGCAAGTATCATTATTGCAAAATCAGGGAGGACGTCATGAAAGTATCGAAAGCGCTCAGCGGGATTTCCCGCCGGGACCTGTTTCGCCTGACCGGCCAGTTTGGCCTGTCATCCGTGGTGATGGGCGCGGGCGCGCTGACCGGGGCGGTCAGCCTGCCCTCGCTCGCGCGGGCCGCAGAGAGCACCTATGACAAGCGTTTCGCGAAGGAGCCAAAGCACACGCTAAAGCTGGGCGCCGCAGGCTTCAACGCGCGCAACCTGCTGATCGAGCGCGCCGGCGTTCTGGAATTCGCCCGCGACCTTGAGGAGCGGACCGAGGGCGAAATCCGCGTCGAATTCATCGGTGACAACCAGATCTGCGGCCAGCTCAACTGCGTGGAAAAGACGCAGACCGGCGTGATCGACATGTATGCCGCCTCGACGCAGAACTCGGCCGGTGGCGCGCCGTATCTCAACGTGCTCGACTATGCCTACATGTTCCCGAGCCGGGCCTCGCAGTATCATTTCCTCTACAGCCCCGAATCGCAGCGAATCCTGCGCGAGCCGCTGGAAAAGCGGCACGGGCTGAAATTCCTGTTCTCGCATTGCGAGTTGCGCGGCATCCAGCTTGGCAACAACTTTGCCGAGAAGCCCACGGTGACCAAGCTCGAAGAGCTGTTTGGCACCAAGAACCGCGTCACCGGCACGCAGCTTGGCCGCATCGCCATGCAGCTTCTCAACCTCAACCCGGTGCCGGTGGCCTGGGAAGAGACGCTTGACGGGCTCAAGCAGGGCCTGATCGACGGGGCCGAGACATGGGCATCGGCGGTGGCCTATGCCAACATGTCGCCGGTGGTGAGCCAGTCGGTCGATCTCAAGTTCTTCTGCGGGACCGAGCATACGTCGATGTCGGCGCGCGTCTTCGACGCGATGGAGCCGCATCTGCAAGAGGCGATCATGGAATCGGCCTATCTGGCACAGGTGCATGTGCAGGCGGCGAACGAGGCGGCGCTGGTCAAGACCGTCGGTTTCTCGGACCCGCAGCTTCCCGGCACGATCTTTGCCGAGCACGGCGTGCGGCCCGCCTTCCTCGCCGACGATCAGATCAAGATGGCCGAGGAGATGTGCTCGCCCGAGTTCAACCCCGAGCCGTGGGCGCAGTGGCGCGAGCGGCTCAACGGCTGGGCGGGTGGCATCGACACCTACCAGGAGATTTATGACGTGGCGCGCGAGATCCCCATGGATACACTGCCCGAGAATGTCGAGCCGCGCCGCTGGTGGCGCGCGGCGTGATCGCCTAGCATCGGGCCGGGCCGCACGCGCGGCCCGGCACCCCAAGCCGCCGATACGTGCGGCCACGACATACGGCAACCCAAGGGGAGGAGTGGGCATGACCGGCTGGTTTCAGGGCACGGGTGATATCCTGAGTGCCCTCGCCTCGGGCGATTCATGGATGTTGAGCGAAGCGATGCGTGCCCCGGCGGTCTGGCCGCTGGGCCTGATGGCAATGCTGGTGCTGGCGCTGGCGTTTCTCGTCCTTTACCGCGTCGTGCCGTGGACCGAGCGTAACCTCGAACAGTCGCTGATGGTTGTCTCCTACCTTGCCATCGGCGGGATCATCTTTGTCGAGGTGTTCCGCCGCTTCGTGCTATCACAGCAGGCGCCGTGGTCCACCACGCTGCCGCCCTTCCTGTTTCTTATCATGACGTGGTTCGGGTGCAGCTATAACGTCAAGCTGCGCACGCATCTGGCATTCGCCGAGTTTCGCATGGCCATGCCGCGCGCCGGACAGATGGCGTGCCTGGTGCTGGATGCGCTGTTGTGGATCGGGTTTTCCTGGGTCGTGGTTGTCACCTCGACCAAGGTTGCTGCCAATTCCGCCGCGAATTTCCAGATCATGCTGGGCACGGACAACGTGATGCAGTGGTGGTTCCTGCTATCGGTGCCGCTGGCGTTCACCACGCTGGTGGCGCGGGTGATCGAGAACCTGCTCAGTGACATCGCCAATTTCCGAAAAGGTGACACGCTCATCACCCAGGCCGTGATCGGAGGCGACTGACATGACCGACCCATCGACGCTTGTCACGCTCATCTCCATCGGGGTGACGCTTCTGTTCATGCTGGGCGTGCCGGTCTTTCTGGTGATCGGCTACTGGGTGATCGGCGTGTCCTTCGTCCTTGGCATGCCGTTGCAGAATATCGGCGGGGCGCTGGCGGATGTGTTCACCGACGGTTTTGCCTTGCTGGCGATGCCGCTGTTCATCCTGACGGGAGACCTCATCAACCGGTCGGGGATCGCGCGCAGGCTCAGTGATTTCGCCTATGCCTGCCTTGGCTGGATACGCGGCGGGCTGGCGATGGCGTCGCTCGGGGCCTGCGGGCTCTTTGCCGCGATTTCGGGTTCCAACTCGGCCACGACGGCGACGATCGGCTCGATGCTGCATCCCGAGATGGTCAAGGGCGGCTATGACGAGCGGTTCTCGGCCGCGACAGCGGCGGCGGGCGGCACGGTGGGGATCATCATCCCGCCCTCGATCATCTTTATCGTCTATGGCTTCCTGCTCAACCTGCCCATCTCGGAGCTGTTTGTCGCCGGCATCCTGCCCGGCGCGTTGATGGTGGGCGCGATGATGTTTGCCGCGTTCCTGATCTGCTGGAGCAACAAGTGGGGGTTCCTGATCCCATTGAGCCCGATGCGGGTGATCAAGACAGCGATTGGCGCATGGCTCGGGTTCTTTGCCATCGGGCTGGTGCTCTGGGGTATCTACACGGGCAAGTTCTCGCCCACCGAGGCGGCGGGGGTAACAGTGGGATTCTGCGTGATCGTGGGCTTTGTCAGCCTGCCGCTCTACCGGATCATGGGTGGTGCCAAGGGGCGTGACGTGAACGAGAAGCGCGTCTCGGAGATGCTGGTGGTCGAGGGGTTCAGCCCGCTGGAGCTGCCGTCGATCACCATGCGTTCCGCGCAGATCACCGGCATTCTCGCGCCGCTCATCGCCGTGTCGGTGGTGATGCAGCAGATCATGTCGGTGCTGGGCGCGCAGGAGGTGATTGGCGGTTTCGTGACGTCGATGGGCGGTTATTACGCGGTGCTGTTCACCTCGATGGCGATCGTTTTCGTCTGCGGCATGGTGCTGGAAAGCCTGCCGGTGACGATCATCCTTGCCCCGATCCTTGCGCCGATCGCGCATGAGGTGGGGGTGGAGCCGGTGCAATTCGCGGTGATCTTCCTCGTGGGGGCCTCCATCGGCTTTATCACGCCGCCTTACGGGCTCAATCTCTATGTCGCATCCGGTGTGACTGGCGTTCCCTATTTCCGGCTTTTGCGTTACACGGTGCCGTATCTTGTGGCACTGCTGGCGGTCTGGTTCATCGTCGCACTGGTGCCGCAGCTTTCGACGGCGCTTTTGCCGAACCGATGACGGTGGGGTTTGCATGGACGGGGACAGCACGGGAACGATCCCGACCAACCTGCGCCTGCTCCTGGTGATCGAAGAGATCGCCCGGGCGGGCGTGCCGGTCACGCCCACCGAGGTCAACGCCGCCATCGGCCTGCCCAAGCCCACCATTCACCGCCTGTTTGCCACGCTGGAGGAGGAGGGATTCCTGCAACGCGACATGGACGGGCGGACCTATTCGCCGGGGCCGCGTCTGCGCCGGTTGGCGGGCGGTATCCTGTCATCGCTGCGCATCCGCACGGCGCGGCAGGCGATCCTGAAGCGGGTGAGCAGCGAGATTGGCGAGACCTGCAACATCGCCCTGCCGGACCGCGACGCGATGATCTATCTCGAACGGGTCGAAACGCAATGGCCGTTGCGCATCCAGTTGCCCATCGGCACGCGGGTGCCGTTCTACTGCACGGCGAGCGGCAAGATGTACCTGTCGTCGCTGGCGCGACCGCACCTGATGAAATACCTCTTGGCGACCGATCTGGAGGCGCGCACGCCCAACACCCTGACCGATCCAGATGCGCTGATGGCTGAGATCAGCCAAGTCCGGGCGCAGGGCTATTCGCTCGACCGCGAGGAATTCATGCGCGACATGATCGCGCTGGCGGTGCCGATCCTGGATGTCAACGACCGGCTGATGGCGACACTGGCCTTTCACGCGCCCACGCAACGCTTTGATATCGCGCGGGCGCTGGAGTATCTGCCGTCGATGCGCGAGGCAGCGGCGGATTTGTCGAGCCTCGTCTCGGAGGGCGAAGGGAGCTGAGCATGTTGCTCAGGAGCGGGAACCGGTCTTGAGCTCCTCGAACACGCGACCGTAATAATTCGGAGGTTCAGCGCCCCTTCCAGACCGGGTCGCGCTTTTCGGCAAAGGCGTTCTGGCCCTCCAGCAGATCCTCGCTACCGTATAGCGTGTCGACGGTGGCGAATTGGCGCCGCGTTACCCGGTTTAGCGCATCCTGAAAGCGCATCGCCTCGGCCTCGCGCACGATCTCCTTGATGGCGGCGTAGACGAGCGGCGGGCCGCTTTCGAGGTGCCGCGCCAGTTCCCATGTCTGCTCCAGCAGGTTGTGGGACGCGCAGACCTCGCGCAGCAGGCCCCAGTGCAGGGCTTCCTCGGCGTCGAACCAGCGCCCGGTCAGCAGCAGGTCCATCGCGACGTGGTAGGGGATGCGCTTGGGCAGCTTGATCGAGGCGGCATCGGCCACCGTGCCAGAGCGGATTTCGGGCAGGGCAAAGCGCGCGGTGTCGGCGGCGAGGATCAAATCGCAGGACAGTGCCAGTTCCAGCCCGCCGCCGCAGCAGATGCCGTTCACCGCGCAGACCACCGGCTTGTTCAGGTGCGGCAATTCCTGCAATCCGCCGAACCCGCCGACACCGTAATCGCCGTCTACCGCGTCGCCCCCGGCGGCGGCCTTGAGATCCCAACCGGGGCAGAAGAATTTCTCGCCCGCCGCGCGCAGGATCGCGACGCGCAGGGCGTCATCGTCCCGGAAGGCGCGGAATACCTCGCCCATGATGCGGCTTGTCGCCAGGTCGATGGCGTTGGCGTTCGGTCGGTTGAGCGTCACCTCGAGCACCGCCCCTTCGATCCGCGTGCGGATCGGCCCTTCGGTCAGCATGTCCATCATGTCTCCTCCCGGATGAATGCGTCCGCCGCCACCGCGCCTTTGCTGCACAGGATCAGCGGGTTGATCTCGATTTCGGCGATGTTTGGGTCGCTTTCCATCATGTCCTGAAGCGCCAGTGCCACGGCCCCTACCGCGACGGTATCGGCGCGCGGCCCCCCGCGCCAGCCGTCGAGCAGTGGCCAGAGCCGCAGGCCACGCAGCGCGGCGGCGATGTCCCCGGCGGTGACCGGGCAGACGAGCGTCACCGTGTCGGCCAGAAGCTCGGCCGCCACGCCGCCCACGCCCAGCGTCAGCGTCGCGCCATAGACCGGGTCGCGGCGCAGGCCCACCAGCATCTCGGCCACGCCGCCGGTCACCATCTCTTCGAGCAGATAGCCGGTGACGCCCGGCATATCGGCCTCGCGCGCCGGATCGGTCACGCCGAGCCGCACGGCCCCGGCCTCGGTCTTGTGGGCAAGGCCCAGGCCCTTGAGCGCGAAGGGCGGCGCGAGCCCTGCACCGCCCGGATCGAGTGCCGCGAGCGAGGGCGCGGTGATGCCGCGTGGCGCCGCCACTCCTGCCGCCGAGAGTCGCGCCTTGGCCGCCGCCTCGTCGAGCAGGCGCGGCTCCGCCCCCGAGCGCACCGGCCAAGGCCGCCAGCCCGGGCACACGGGTGGGAGGCACGCCGCCGAAAGCGCCGCGAGCGCGGTATCGATCCCCATCAGCGGCACCACCCCGCGCCCCAGCATGGCGATGGCGCGCGGCTCGTCGAAATTCTCGGGCAGCGAGGCCACGGGGAAGGCGGGCAGGCCGGTCGCCGCCTGCGCCGCCTCGATGGCGTCGAGCGCGGGCTGAAAGCTCGCCGGGTCGCAGCGGTCGGGGCGCGGCGGGTCGATGATGAAAAGCCCGGCGTCGTAGTCGCCGAGCATGGTGGCAAAGACGTCGGTGGTGCGGGCCACGTCGCCCCAGATGAAGGTGTGGTAATCGAGCGGGTTTGCCACGCGCACCAGCGGCCCGAGCGTGGCGGAGAGCCGCGCCGCTGTCGCCGGTGCGGGTGGCTCGAAACGCAGGCCGTGGCGCGGCGCGAGATCGGCGACGAGCCCTGCCTCGCCGCCCGAGCTCGATACCGAGCAGAACCGGGTGCCGGAAAGCCCCCCGTGAACATGCACGATCTTGAGCGTTTCCAGCAGCGCGTCGAGGCTTGCCACCTCGGCCACGCCGCATTGGCGCAGGAATGCGCCCGAAGCGGCGCCTTCGCCGGCGAGCGCGGCGGTGTGGCTCGCGGCAGCGTCTTGCGCGGATGGGGTCTTGCCGGATTTCAGAGCGATGATGGGCTTGCCTGCCGCGCGTGCCCGTTCGGCCATCGCGGCAAAACCCGGGGCGTCGCCCACCCCCTCGATATAGAGGCCGAGCGCGGTCACGCGCGGGTCGTCGAGCATGGCGAGGGCGAGGTCGCTCAGCCCCACCTGTGCGGCGTTGCCGAGGCAGGCAACATAGGCGATGGGCAGGCCGCGCGCCTGCATGGTGAGGTTGATCGCGATGTTCGACGATTGGCTGAGGATCGCCACGCCCGTCTCGACCCGCTGCCCGCCATGCTGATCGGGCCACAGGAGTGCGCCGTCGAGGTAGTTGATGAAGCCGTAGCAATTGGGGCCGAGCACCGGCATCGGCCCGGCAGCCTCGACGAGCGCGGCTTGCAGACCGTCCTCGCCCGCCTCGCGCCAGCCCGAGGCGAAACAGACCGCCCCGCCCGCGCCCAGACCTGCGAGTGTGGCCACCATCTCGACCGTGGCGTGGCGGTTGATGCCGAGAAAGGTGGCGTCGGGCGCGGCGGGCAGGTCGGCGAGGCTCGGGTAGCAG
>MRWG01000170.1_pt1 | contig 112452 bp, 108 predicted proteins | sample 1013341 | NCBI WGS metagenome assembly MRWG01 (sample SAMN06117577, study PRJNA244670) | biofilm metagenome | biome: Water; feature: Cathode Biofilm; material: Biofilm; isolation source: microbial consortium enriched at the cathode of a solar microbial fuel cell | place: USA: District of Columbia...
GGGTGGGGGTGGGGGTGGCCTTTGGACCCCCTCCGGCTGCTGCGCAGCCACCTCCCCCACAAGGGGGGAGGAACACGCGACCCGATCACTCAATGACTGCCGCCGTCGATACGGATGATCGCGCCGGTGGTGTAGCCGGCATGCTCGGAAGCGAGATAGAGCGCGGCGCCGACGATCTCGTCGGGCTTGCCGCCGCGCTGCAGCGCGATGGAGCTGCGCGCGCGCTCGTTGAACGCCTCCATGTCCCAGGCCTTCGAGATGTCGGTCAGGAACGGCCCGGGCATGATGCAGTTGACGCGGACCGTCGGGCCCAGCGCGTCGGCCATGGCCTCGGTCATGGCGTTCAGCCCCGCCTTGGCCGCGGCGTAGGTGATGACGTTCTTCTTCGGCCGGATCGCGGCCACCGAGGAGACGTTGACGATGGCGCCGCCGCCGGCCTCGATCATGCGCTCGCCGATATTGGCCATCAGGCGGAAGGGGCCCTTCAGGTTGAGGTCGAGCACCTTGTCGTAGAGCGTCTCGGTGATGCCGACGGGCCGGTCGTAGAGCGGCGACATGCCGGCATTGTTGATCAGCACGTCGACACGGCCGAATTCGTCATAGGCGGCGTCGGCGAGACGGTCGCAGTCCTCCCAGTCGGCGACGTGGACGCCGACGGGCAGGGCGCGGCGGCCCAGCGCGCGGATCTCCTCGGCCACGGCCTCGCAGTTCTCCAGCTTGCGGCTGGCGATGACCAGGTCGGCGCCGGCATGGGCGAAGCCCAGCGCCATCTCCCGGCCCAGCCCGCGGCTGCCGCCGGTGATCACCACCACCTTGCCGGACATGTCGATGATGTGTTTCGTGGTCATGGTCCCCTCCCCCGAGATTGACCGCCCCATTCTTTCAGGAAGCCGCGCGGCTGTCATGGGGGTCCCTCGATGGGGCACTTCAGGCACGTCATCTCTGTCACCCCCGCCCCCGTGCGGGGGTCCGGAGCGGCTTCGCCGCGAATCGATTGGATCGCCGAATGCCCGCACGATGGCGGGCATGACAACCTTGCGGGAGCAGATCAGATCGGGCGGGTGGCCTCGGCCAGCCAGTGCGCGGTGTCGGGGTCGAGGGCGCCGAGCTTCTCGCGGACGCCGGCGTGATAGGCGTTGAGCCAGTCACGCTCGGCCGCGGTCAGCAGGTCGGCGTCGATCAGGCGGCGGTCGATCGGCGCCTGGGTCAGGGTCTCGAAACCGTAGGTCTCCCGCTCGCCGCCCGGCGTCTCCACCGCGACCACCGTGACCAGGTTCTCGATGCGGATGCCGTACTCGCCGGTCCTGTAGTAGCCGGGCTCGTTGGAGACGATCATGCCGGGTTCGAGCGGGACCGCGTTCGGCAGCTTGGAGATACGCTGCGGCCCCTCGTGGACCGACAGATAGCTGCCGACGCCGTGGCCGGTGCCATGGTCGAAGTCCAGCCCCGCCTGCCACAGCGGCAGGCGCGCCAGCGTGTCGAGCTGGCTGCCCGTCGTACCCTTCGGGAAGCGCGCCGTGGCCAGCGCGATGTGGCCCTTGAGCACGCGGGTGAAGCGCTCCCGCATCTCCGCGTTCGGTTCGCCGATGGCGACGGTGCGGGTGATGTCGGTGGTGCCGTCGAGATATTGCGCGCCGGAATCGACCAGGAAAAGCTCGCCCGCCCCCAGGGTGCGGTTGGTGTCTTCGGTCACGCGGTAGTGGACGATGGCGCCGTTGGGGCCGGAGCCGGAGATGGTGTCGAAGGACAGATCGCGCATCAGATTGTCCTCGCGGCGGTAGCTCTCCAGCTTCTCGGCCGCGGTCATCTCGTCGACCGTGCCCGGCGCCTGCGCGTCCAGCCAGGCGAGGAACTTCGTCACCGCCGCGCCGTCGCGGACATGGGCGGCGCGGGTGCCGGCGATCTCGGCTTCGTTCTTGCGCGCCTTGGGCAGGGCGGTGGGGTCGCTCCCCCGGACCAGCTTCGCGCCCGCCGCGGCGAGGCGCTCGGTGACGGCGGCGACGGCGGTGGCCTTGTCGACCAGCACGGTCTTCTCCGCCAGCTGATCGAGCCCGTCCAGGAAGTCGCCCGGCGCGTGACGGCGCACCGCCCCGCCCAGATGCGCGATGGTCGCGTCCGACAGCTTCGCCGGCGCCATGTAGAGATCGACCGCCGCGTCGGCGTGCAGGATGGCGAAGCCGAGCGGCAGGGGCGTGCGGGGGACGTCGCCGCCGCGGATGTTCAGCAGCCAGGCAAAGGATTCGGGCAGCGTCAGCACGGCGGCGTCGACGCCCTTCCCGGCCAGCTCGGCGGCGATCTCGGCGCGCTTCTCGGCCGACGGCTTGCCGGCGAACCTGTCCTCGTGGGGCACGACCGGCGCCATGGGCGCGGCGGGACGGTCGGTCCAGATGACATCGACGGGGTTGGACGTGACCGGCACCAGCGCCGCTTGCGCGGCCTCGGCGGCCTTGGCCAGGCGCTTCAGTCCTTCCTCCGTGTGCAGCCAGGGGTCGTAGCCCAGCCGGTCGCCGGCCTTCAGCGCCGACCGGAGCCAGTCGCCCGCGGGCTCCTCGGTGACATGGCGCGGCTCGAAGACGTCCAGATCGACCTGGTCGCGCACCTGCAGGGTGTAGCGGCCGTCGACGAAAACGGCGGCGCGGTCGTCCAGCACGATGGCCAGACCCGCGGAACCGGTAAAGCCGGTCAGCCAGGCCAGGCGCTCGGCCGAGGCCGGCACCCATTCGCCGAAATGCTCGTCATTGCGCGGAACGATGAAGCCGTTGATCTGCTGCGCCGCCAGTTCCGCCCGCAGCCGGTCGATCCGTTCCTTCGTCATTGTCTCTCCCCCGGGCGGTGGAGACGCAGCGCGCTCCAGCCGTTTTCTCGCCAGTGCTCCGCCAGCACCAGCCCTTCCATGCGATAGCGTGACATGACCATCGGCATCTGCCGGGTCAACAGTCCCGCCAGGATCAGATCCCCGCCGGGCGCAACCCGGACGGCGATACCGCCCGCCATGTCGACCAGCGGCCGCGCCAGGATGTTGGCGAAGACCAGGTCGTAGGGGCCGCGCGCCGCGACCCAGCGCTGGCGGACGCCGTCGGCGACCTCGAAGCGGCAGCGGTGGGCGGCGTCGTTGATCCAGGCGTTCTCGCGCGCCACCTCGACCGAGCGGCGGTCGATGTCGGTGCCGGTGCAGACGGCGCCGGTCAGCCTCGCCGCGGCGATGGCCAGAATGCCCGCCCCCGTGCCGACGTCGAGGACACGCCGCACGGGCCGGCGGCGCGCCACGCCCTGCAACAGCGTCAGACAGCCCGAGGTGCTTTCGTGGCGGCCGGTGCCGAAGGCCTGTCCGGCCTCGATCACCAGGTCGATGATCCCGGCCGGCGGCGGCGCGTCCCAGCCGCCGCGGATGTGGAAGCGGCCGATGCGGATGGCCGGCAACGCGGCCTGCGACTGGGCCACCCAGTCCTGCTCGACCAGCGGCTGGATCGTTGTCTCGCCCGGCAGCGGCCATTCGGCGGGCTCGTGATCCAGGATCGCCTCTACCCGCCAGCGTCCGTCGTCGGCGCGGAACACCGCCGTCGAAAGCGGCAGTTCGCCCAGCGCCCGGTCGATCTCCTCCAGGCTGGCCAGGTCGGTGAGCGTCACCGCCTGCCAGTAGCCGTCCGTTCCGTCATTCATAATGGCGTCGTCCGCTGTCCTCGAAGGCGATGGGCGTGCCCAGGATCTCCCGCACCAGCTTCAGGCGGATGGCCCGGGCAAAATCGACATAGTCCGTCGCCGTGACCAGAAAAGCCCCGGGGCCGACGATGACGTCGGAGCTGAAATAGTGATCCAGCCGCGGCTCCTCGTTCAGGATGGCGACGGCATTGATCTGCACCCCGGCGCTGCGGGCCAGTTCCCGCGCCTCGGTCGGCAGCCGGCCCTCGTTGGAGCCGCCGTCGCCGGAAATGTCGATGACGTGGCGCAGCGCCGCGTGCTCGAGTTCCGCCAGCAGGGCCACGCCATGCGCCATGGCCTCCCCCAGCGCAGTGCGGCCGCCGACCACCTGCCGTCCGGTCGCGGAAATGCGGTTGGCGAGCCGGTCGGCGTCCGCCTTCTCCCGGATCAGGGTCCACGGGATGACCTGCGCCTGGGCGCCGGCGCCCGACCACTGCACCAGCGTGACCGCCAGGCCGCGCGGCGCGCCGGTCAGGATGGCGTACTGCACCGACGGATGGCGGAAGGCCGTCGCCAGCCCCGCCATCTGCAGCCGGAACTCGCCATTGTCGACGCTGGTGGAGGTGTCGACCGACAACACCAGCGCCATGTCGATCCGCTCCTGCGCGGCGGCGGGCGCGAGAAGCGCGGCAAGAAGGAGCGCGAAACCGGACAGCCATCCGACAGCCCACCTCATCGGGGCTTCAGATGGGCCCAGAGATGCCATCCCATCAGACGCCCGCCCGGCCAGTTGGTCACCGGCAGGGGCGGCGCGTACATGAAGCGCTTGTAGGTCCGCGTGACGCGGAAATGGGGGAAGTCCTTCTCCAGTCCGGCGCGGTCATAGACCTTGCTGTAGGGATTGCCGGCGCCGTCGGTGCTGCGGTGGATGAAGTTCGACATCTTCAGATACTCGCCGAGCCCGGCCCGCTTCGCATTGTCGTAGTGCTCGGCGTAGATGCCGGAACCGCGCATGCCCAGCGTCACCATCGCCGCCAGCCCGAGGCGGCGCAGCACGGCGATTGCCAGCAGGTAGTTCAGCGACCACTTCGCGTACATCATGACGACCAGTTCGCCGTCGTCGCGGATCAGCCGGCGGAGTTCCTTCTCGGCCGTCGCAATATCCGGCACGTGGTGCAGCACGCCATGGCTGAAGATGATGTCGAAGCTCCGGTCCGCATAGGGCGCGTCCAGGATCGAACCCTGCCTGATCTCGTCGAAGGGCAGGCCGCGCAGGCCAAGGCGCGTGCGGGTCCGGTCGACGGCCTCGTTGGTCAGGTCCAGGCCCGACCATTCGCCGCCGCGGCGGATGATCTGTTCGGAATCCGCGCCCTGCCCCAGGCCGATCTCCAGCACCTTCTTCCCGCGCCAGTCGATGGCGTCGAGACAGCCCAGGATGTGGCCTTCCTTGGCGTAGCGGAAGGCGTCGTAACGGTCGAAGAAGTCGAGATAGTCGTCCTTCAGCCCGCCGACCTGATGATCGCCGCAGGGGTGCGTCTCCCAGAAATCGGCGACTTGCTCTTCGTTCATCCGGCGAGGCCTCAGGGGTTCAGGGCATAGCGGCGCAGGAACAGTTCCAGCGTGACAAGCGTCCAGATCAGCTTCTCGTGATTCTGACGGCCCTGTTCGTGGTCGTCCAGTATCCGGGCCAGCTCCGCCCCTTCGTAGAGCACCGCCGAGCGGCTGTCAGCCCCGGCAAGGTGGTCGCGCACCCAGTCGCGCATGGTGGTGCGGAACCATTCGTTCACCGGCACGCGGAAGCCGACCTTGGGCCGCTCCAGGATTTCGCGCGGCAGGATGCGGCGCATGCCTTCGCGCAGCAGCCACTTGTCCTCGCCGCCGCGGATGCGGCAGTCGTCGGGCAGGCCGGCGACCAGTTCCGCCAGTTCATGGTCCATGAAGGGCATGCGCGCCTCGATCGAGGCCGCCATGGTCATGCGGTCGCCCCGCTCCAGCAGGTTGTCGGGCAGCCAGGAGGTCTGATCGAAGTGCTGCAGACGGCGGAGCGGACTGGCGCACTCGCGGGTTTCGAACGGCGTGGGGTCCAGTTCGGCCGGGTCGATGCCGGCCTTCAGCAGGCGGGCCCGCGCCTTCGGCCCCAGCACGCCGAACCAGCGCGGAAACCGGTCGCGCACATCCCGCTCCGACAGGCTGTCGAACAGCGTCTTGATGCGGCGGAAGCGGTAGGGCAGCGCCGCAACCAGCGGACGGACCAGGCTTTCGTGCAGCGCCCCCGGTATCAGTGCGTGATAGCGCGCGGCCTGGCGCTCGGCGCGGTGCTTGGGGTAGCCGGCCAGGATCTCGTCCGATCCTTCCCCTGTCAGCACCATCTTCACCGACTTGCGGGCCTCTGCCGACAGCAGGTGGATAGGGATGTCCGACGGCTCGGCCACCGGGGCGTCGCGAAAGCCGATGAGCTCGGGCAGCCAGTCCATCAGCGTATCGGCCGAGACCTCCAGTTCGTGATGGCGCGTGCCGAACTGCTCGGCGATCTGGCGGGCGTAGCCGAGTTCGCTGTATTCGCCCTCGGCGAAGCCGACGGAGAAGGTGTTCACCGGCAGGTCGCTCACCCGGCTCATCAGTGCGACGATGGCCGAACTGTCGATGCCGCCGGAGAGGAACGCGCCGAAGGGCACATCGGAGACCATGCGCAGCGCCACCGCCTGCTGCAGCATGTCCATGAAGGCGGCCACCGGGTCGCCCTCGGCGGCGTGGGGCTCGACCCGGCTGTCCGGCGTCGTCCAGTAACGGCTGACCGTGACTTCACCGCCCTCGCAGACAGCGATGCTCGCGGGCGACAGCTTCTCGATCCCTTCGAAGAACGTGTGCGGACCGGGCACGTATCGGTAGTTCAGGTAATGCGGCAGAACCGAGCGGTCGAGCCGCGCCCCGACTCCCGGCGCAGACAGCAGCGCCTTGATCTCGGAAGCGCAGTAGAATCCGCCCTCCGGCCGCCGCGCGAGAAACAAGGGCTTTTTGCCGAAGCGGTCGCGGACGACCGTCATGCGGCCCCGCTCATGCTCCCAGATGATGTGGGCGAACATGCCCCTCAGCCGCTTTGCCGATTCCGGTCCCCATTCGGCGTGTGCGGCGAGCACTACCTCGGTGTCGGAAGTAGTGCGGAAGACGTGTCCCAGCGCCTCCAGTTCCGTGCGCAGGGTCTGGAAATTGTAGACCTCGCCATTGAAGACGATCGACAGCCGCCGCCCGTCGGGCGCCGTGTAATGCATCGGCTGGTCGCCAGTCGAGAGATCGATGATCGCCAGCCGGCGGTGGCCCAGCGCCCCCTGCCAGGCGCCGTCGGAACTGGTTGCCAGCAGCGCGCCCTCGCCGTCCGGACCGCGATGAGCGATCCGGTCGGTCATGGCCTTCAGTGCTGCGGCGCCGGGCGCGGAGCCGGCCGGCAGATACCAGCCGGCGATACCGCACATGCTGCGCCTGCCTTGCCGCTACTTGTAGGGGTCGGCGGCGTCGCGCAGACCGTCGCCCATGAAGTTGAACGCCAGAACGATGATGATGACCGGCGCCATGGGCCAGAGCAGCCAGGGCGTCAGCACCACGGCGTTGAGGTTCTGCGCCTCGTTCAGCAGCACGCCCCAGGAGGTGATCGGCGGCCGCAGGCCGATGCCCAGGAAGGACAGCGCCGTCTCGCCCAGGATCATCGCCGGAATCGAGAGGGACGCCGAGGCGATCAGGTGGCTCATGAAGCTGGGCAGAAGGTGGCGGCCGATGACGCGGGTCGGACTGGCCCCCATGAGCTGGGCCGCCACGGTGAAGTCCTCCTCGCGGAGCGCCAGCAGCTTGGAACGGACCGCGCGGGCGAGCGATGGCCAGTCGAACAGCGCCAGGATCACCGTAATGCCGAAGAATATCAGCAAGGGCGACCAGTTGGCCGGCAGCGCCGCCGACAGCGCCATCCACAGCGGCAGTTCGGGGAAGGAGCGGATCATCTCGATGACGCGCTGGATGATATTGTCCACCCAGCCGCCGTAATAGCCGGAAATGCCGCCCATGACGATGCCGAGGATGAAGGACAGCGTGATGCCGAACAGACCGACGGTGAGCGATATCCGCGCGCCATGGACGATGCGGCTGAAGATGTCTCGCCCCAGCCGGTCGGTGCCGAGCAGGAAAAACGAGCCCCCTTCGGCCGGGCAGACGAAATGGAAGCTGCCGGGCACGAGGCCGAAATAATCGTAGCTGTCGCCCAGACAGAAGAAGCGCAGCGGCTGCACCTTTTCCGGACTGGGCGTGTAGATGCGCTGACGCATCACCTCGTCCTTCTCCAGGTCGTAGCCATAGACGAAGGGGCCGACAAGACTGCCGTCGTGGAACAGGTGGATCGTCTGCGGCGGCGCCAGGATGTGCCGGGCGTCGCGGGTGTTGAGGTCGTAGGGCGCGATGAATTCGCTCATCAGCACCGAGAGGTAGAACAGCGCCAGCACCGCGGCGGAGATCATCGCCAGCTTGTGGCGGCGGAACTTCCACCACATGAGCTGCCACTGGGAGGCGAGGTAGAATTTCTCCTGCTCCGGCGTCAGCGTCTCGCGCGACTGGGGATCGAAGGGCTGATCGTCGACCCAGTGGCGCAGCTTGTCTTCGGAGTCCGAAACGCTCATTTCGCCACGCCCCCGCCCAGCCGGATCCGGGGATCGAGCATCGCCAGAAGAAGGTCGGAGATCAGCATGCCGACCACGGTGAGGAATGCCAGGAACATCAGGATGGAGCCGGCCAGGTACTGATCCTGGCTCTGCAGCGATTGCAGCAGGATCGGGCCGAGCGTCGGCAGCTGCATCACCACGGCGACGATGGCCGAGCCGGAAACGACGGCGGGCAGCAGGTTGCCGATGTCGGCGATGAACGGGTTCAGCGCCATGCGCACGGGGTACTTGATCAGCAGCCGGCCGGGCGGCACGCCCTTGGCGCGTGCGGTCACGACATACTGCTTCTGCAATTCGTCCAGCAGGTTGGCGCGCAGCCGCCGGATCATTCCGGCGGTGCCTGCGGTGCCGATGACGATCACCGGCGCCACCAGATGCGCCAGCACGGAACCCGCCTTGCCGAGCGACCAGCCCTCGGAGAGATATTCGGGGTCCATCAGGCCGCCGATGGAGACGCCGAACCAGAGATTGCCGAAATACATGATGATCAGCGCCAGCAGGAAGTTCGGTGTCGCCAGACCGAGATAGCCGAGGAAGGTGAAGCCGTAGTCGCCGATCGAGTACTGCCTTGTCGCTGAATAGACGCCGATCGGGAACGAGACGATGTAGATGAACAGGATCGTGGTGAAGTTGAGCAGCATCGACAGGAACAGCCGGTCGCCGACCACATCGGCCACGGGCAGATCCTGTTCGAAGGCCCAGCCCCAGTTGCCCTGCAGAATGCCGTCGAATCCGTTGGGGCCCGGCCAGAGCCCGACCCACATGCCGTACTGGACGATGGCCGGCTCATCCAGGCCGTATTGCTGGCGCAGGAATTCGACCCTCTCCAGCGCCGCGGCTTCGCCCTGGGCCTGCAGTTCCTTGACCAGGTTCGACAGGTAGTCGCCTTCCGGGAGCTGAATGATCACGAAGGTCACGATCGAGATCACGACCAGTGTCGGGATCATGATCAGCAGGCGATGGATGATGTAGGTGAACATCGTCTGGTCTCGTTCCGTCTTCAGCGGGTGGCGGTGCGAAGGGATTCGGGCTCGTACCAGAACGTGTCCGGGTTGTAGATGCCGAAATAGGCGCCCGGGTCCCAGTGGTAGACACCCTTCTTCGGCACGTTGCGCAGGCCGCGGCGCACCACGACCGGCTGCGGTACGGAGGTGACGACGCCGATGGAGTAGACCTGTTCGGCGTTGATCTCCAGCATCTCGTGCCAGATGCGGCGTTTCTCGGCGGTGTCGGTCGACAGCTTCCAGTCCTTGTAGAGATCCAGAAGCTTCGACGGCAGTTCCATGTCCGGCGCCGAGCCCATGGTGCCGCCCGATTCGTGATGCAGCCCCCATTTCGGCCACTGCAGGCCGAGCTGGCTGGTCGGCGCCAGTTCCTCGGGGCTCATCTCCGGCGTGGCCAGGCCCGCCTGGATGCCGTTCCAGACCGAAATCATCGCCAGGCCCGCGGAAACGCGGTTGCGGAAGGTGTCGCGCTGCGAGGGCTTGATGAACAGCTTCACGCCGACTTCGCGCCAGGTCTCGCCGATCAGTTCCAGGATGTCGATCTGCTGCGGATCCTCGCCCGAGGTCTCGACGATCACTTCCAGCTTGCGCCCGTCGGGCAGCAGGCGGATGCCGCCGCTCCGTTCCGTCAGGCCGAGTTCGTCGAGCAGTGCGCTTGCGCGCTCGGGGTCGTATTCCGCCCAGCGTTTGGCGTAACTCTTTTCATAAAGGCGGCTGCGCGGCAGCACGGTGTTGTTCTGTTCCCGCGCATCGCCGAAATAGATCACCTCGTTGACCAGCTGACGGTCGATGGCGAGGGAGAGGGCGCGGCGGAACCGGACGTCCCGGAGCAGCTCCCGGTAGTATGGATCCTCGTAGTTGAGGTTGGGGAACAGCGCCATTTCCGCGCCCATCGCCGTTTCCCAGGCGTAGACGTCGTAATTGCCGCGGTCCTCGGCCTCCTTCAGGAAGGTCCAGTCCACCAGCCGGATCCCCAGCGCCTGCAGATCGGTCTGACCGGAGCCGGCCTGGGCCGGAATCAGCGCCGGCGAGGCGACGGTCAGGATCATGCGGTCCAGATAGGGAAGCTGCCGGCCGTTCTCGTCGACCTTGTGGAAGTAGGGATTGCGCACCCCCTCGAAGCGGCCCGTCGACTTGTCCTCGGTGCGGTTCTTCCAGGGCTGCAGCGTCGGTTGTTCGATGTTGTCGAAGCGGTACATCCGGTCGCGGCGGTTGTGCAGGGAGGCCCAGTTGGGCCGCTGCGCCGCCTCCACCTTGCGCGCCAGCTCTTCGGGGTCGGCGTGGTTGACGTGGAACTGCTTCAGGTAGTGGGCCGGCCGGTAGATGAACAGCGGCGAGGCGCCGGCGAGGCGCGGCAGGAACTGCGGGTTCGGCGCCGGCCAAGTGTACCGGACGGTATACTTGTCGGGGAACTCCACCACCGGGGAATGCCCCTCGACCTGCAGATAGGCCGGAACGCCGCCGGGATTGAGTTCCTCGTTGAGGACCAGATCCTCCCAGAAATAGCGGAAATCATCCGACGTCAGCGGATGACCGTCGGACCACTTGTGTCCGCGGCGCAGGTGGAAGGTGAAGATGCGGCCTTCCTCGACCGTGAAATCCTTCGCGATGTCGGCGACGAAATCGTAGTTCTGATCATAGCCGACCAGCCGGGCATAGCTGTAGACCACCATGTGGCGCAGATAGCGGTCGCGCGGGATCAGGATGTTGAGATCGCCGCCATGCAGGCCGGCGGACCTGTTCTCGCCATAGCTGACCACCAGCGGCTCGTCCGGCAGCCGCTCGTTGACCGGCGGCAGTTCGCGGTTCTCGACCTGCTGCTCGAACCACGGGGTCTCGATGTAGCTTTCGGCCGCCGCGCCGGTGACCGCGCAGAGCCCGACGGACAAGGCTGCGAGCCATCGGATCATGCCGCGATCTCCCTGATGTCGGCGGTGCGCGCGGCGCGGACCCAGTGTCCGCCGCCGATGTCGATCAGCTCGAGTTCGGTGGTGCCGTCGACGGTGAAGGGCCGCGGCCACTCGGAGGGGATCGAGGCCTTGCCCTCCATGAGCGCCGTCAGATCGAGCCGTTCGTCGGGATCGGGCTTCGGCACCGCGTTGAGCAGCGCGCGCGTGTACGGGTGGATGGGGTTGTTGAACAGGGTCTGGCGTTCGGCCGTCTCCACCAGCCGCCCCTGGCACATCACGGCGATCCGGTCGGCCATGTAGTCGATGACGGCGAGGTTGTGGGAGATGAACAGGTAGGTCAGCCCCAGCTCTTCCTTCAGATCCTTCAGCAGGTTGAGCACCTGCGCCTGGATCGAGACGTCGAGGGCGGAGACGGGCTCGTCGCAGATCAGCAGTTCGGGCTGCAGCGCGAGCGCGCGGGCGATGCCGATGCGCTGGCGCTGACCGCCGGAAAAGCTGTGCGGGTAGCGGCGCAGGAAGCGCTCGTCCAGGCCGACCAGATTCATCAGTTCGCGCACCCGCTCGACCCGCTCCTCCTTGGCGCAGACCTTGTGGATCACCAGGGGCTCGGAAATGATGTCCAGGACCGTCATGCGCGGATTGAGCGAGCTGAACGGGTCCTGGAACATGAACTGGACCTTCCGGCGGTAGTCGAAGAGCCCCTTCCCCTTCAGGCTCAGCACGTCGACCATGTTGCCGCGGTCGTTGAAGGTGACCTCGCCGCTGTCGGGGCTGAGCGCGCGCATCAACACCTTCGAGGTCGTGGTCTTGCCGCAGCCCGACTCGCCGACCAGGCCCAGGCACTCGCCGCGCTTGATGTGGAAGCTGACATCCTCGACGGCCAGCACGCGGGCGGCCTCCTTGGAGGTCAGAACGCCGCTCTTCTTGATGGCGAAACTCTTGGAAAGTCCCTTGACCTGCAGCATCGGCTTGTCGGAATCGGCCTGGTCCGTGGGCCAGTGCGCCTTCTTCTCCATCAGCTTGCTGCCGACCTTGGTCTTGATCTCCCGGATCGGAACGAGGCGCTCGCCAGGCTCCATGTCGAAGCGCGGCACGGCGCGGAGCAGCGCCTTCAGATAGGGGTGCTCCGGCGCGTCGAAGATGTCGTGCAGCGTCCCCCGCTCCATCACCCGGCCGTGGTACATGACGACGATCTCGTCGGCCATGTTGGCGACCACGCCCAGATCGTGGGTGATCATCAGGATCGCCATCTTCAGTTCGGACTGAAGATCGTTCATCAGCTTCAGGATCTGCGCCTGGATGGTCACGTCCAGCGCGGTCGTCGGCTCGTCGGCGATCAGCAGCGCCGGGCGGCAGACCAGCGCCATGGCGATCACCGCGCGCTGGCGCAGGCCGCCGGACAGTTCGAAGGGATAGGTCCGCATCGCCTTGGCCGGATCGGGAAAGCCGACCAGGCCCAGCATTTCCTCGGACACCTCGCGGGCGTACTTCTCGCCCCTCTCATTGTGCAGGCGCAGCGCCTCCGACACCTGGTCGCCGACGGTGTGCAGCGGCGACAGGCTGGTCATCGGCTCCTGGAACACGATCGAGACCTTGGAGCCGCGCAGCCGCCGCATCTGGGCGCCGTCGCGTTTCAACTTGGTGATGTCGACGAAGCTGCCGGGCTTTTCGGGATCGAACAGCAGGATCTCGCCCTGATCGATGCGCGCGGCCCTGGGCAGGATGCCCATGATCGCCTGGGAAATGACCGTCTTGCCCGAGCCCGATTCGCCGACCAGCGCGACCGTCTTGCCCTGGGGCACCCGGAAGGAAACGCCGTCGACCGCCCTGATCACGCCTTCGGATACATGGAACTCGACCTTCAGGTCGCGCACGCGCAGCACGTTCGTGCTCATTCAGAACGGTCCCCCAGCCGGTTCGGGAAGGTCCAAGCCCATGGCGCCCGCATTCTGCCGTGTCATGGCGTCAAAACCGATTCCGCGCCCCGCGGCGGCGGAAAAGGCCGCTTCGGCCAACTGGTCGAAGTCCTGCAACGCCGAATCCACGCGTATCGCTGAGCCGCCCCCCTTGATGTTCAATTGCATCCACCCCGACGTTCTATCGCGCCAGGTTGAATAAAATCTCAACGTCACCTCGTCCAACTCGTCCCATCGCACCGACCTCGCCAGCGGACCGCGCTGACGGACCGCCTCCGCATCGACGATCGTGACGCTGAACTGCCGCGCCACCGTCCTGACCGCAAACCCAGCAAAAAGAAGGCCAAGTGCACCGAGCAGCCAGACCATGACAGAAGAAAGTGGGACAAACAATGCCGGACCGGCAAAGACTGTGAGGCCGATCACCGCCCTGAGATAGTCTCCGCGAAGCGCCCGTGGCGGATAGCGGTATTCCCCTGCCCCCGGGGTCATTGGCGCGCCAGAAGGGTCTCGGCGGCGCGCGCCAGCCCGTCCAGATCGACGGCGCCCGCGAAGACCGGCGCCGGGCCCGACAGCGCCGCCCAGACGGCGGCGGCGAGCGCCGGCGCAGCCAGGCCCGATTCACGCACCACGCGCAGCCCGAAGGGCGCCAGCGCCGCCGCCCGGCGCAGCTGTTCGGTCTCGCCCTCGCCTTCGAACGGTACGACCACGGCCCGGGTTCCGCACTGCATCAGGTCCACGGCCGTGTTGTAGCCCAGTTGGGACACCGAAAGCACCGCCCCGCGCAGACGGGCGCGGAAATCCGGCGCCACCGCCTCGAAGACCGAACCCGGTGCGGCCACGGCCCGCCATTCCTTCAACCGCGCGGATGGGGTTCCTGCGCCATGCCGGAACCGCCAGCGCTGTGGAACCTCGCCGCGCAGCAGCGCCGAGGCCCCGACCGCAGCCCCGAATAGCCGCTCCCCGGACGCGCCGCCGCCGGCCGAGACCAGGATATCGCCCTCCCCGGCCGGCGCCGGCAAGGGTTCAGCCAGATATCCGGTGTGCACGATTCGCCCCCGGAAAGCCTCGATCCCGGCGACGCTGTCGACGATCGGCGTCAGGCGCGCGTCGCCATGGACCAGCAGCAGGTCGAAAGACTGCTGCAGCCAGTCCAGCGCTTCGGCTTCGCGATGCGGCCGGCGGTTGACGATGTCCCGGACCGAGCAGGCGATGGTACGGCAGCGTCCCCGCGCCCGCTCCAGCAGCGCCAGCAGTTCGAAGCGGAGCTGGCGGCGGCCGAGCGGAAAGAGTTCGATCACCAGAATGTCGGGCCGGCGTTCCTCGAAGATCGCCAGCAGTTCGTCGCGGCGGCGGTCGAGAAAATCGTCGTCGACGTCCCGCCCCTCCCCATCGATCAGGCCGGAGAACCGCTGGTCCTTCGCCCGGACCGGCGGCAACTGGCGGAAGTCGACGTCGGACGGCAGCCCGATCTGGGGCGCGGGCGGACCGCCGGAAACCAGGGTGACGGCCGCGCCGCGCTCGGCCAGGGCGCCGGCCAGCATGGCCATGCGCTTCAGATGGCCGACGCCCAGCAGGTGCTGGACATGGATCATGACCCGGTCCGTCATCGCCGGAGCGGCAGGTTGATGGTGACGGGCCGCAGCCCGCCGGCCGCGAAATCGAGGACCTGTCCCGCCGACCAGTCGATCTTCTCCGGCGGATCGGCGGTCATGTCCCAGCCCCAGGCGCGGGCCAGCGCCGCCCGCATGACGCCCTTGTGGGTGACGAGGACGGCGCGGTCCGCGTCCAGTTCCGCGAGGAACCCGAGCAGCCGTTCGCCGACCTCGCGCGGGGTCTCACCGCCTGGGGGGCGCATGTCCAGCCCCTTCGCCTCGAGCGCCGACAGCCCTTCCGGATCCTCGGCCCGCAGCTCGGCGTGGGTGCGGCCCTCCCAGGCGCCGAAATCCATTTCCGTCAGCCGCGGTTCGACGGCAGCGCCTGTGAGATCCAGCAATTCGGCAGTCTGGCGGGCGCGGCGCAGCGGGCTGACAAAGGCCGGGGCGCCGGCGAAATCGGCCGGCACGGCGCGGCCGCATTGCTCCAGACGGCCTTCTGCGGAAAGCGGCACGTCCGTCCGGCCCTGGATGCGCAGCGCAGCGTTCCAGTCCGTGCGCCCGTGGCGGATCATCAGGATGCGCATATCCGGCCCAGAATGCTGTTGAGCCGCGCCGCAGCGGCGGCGAAGCCGTGGCGTGCGCCGGCATGGCCCCAGCTGCGCTGGCGCAGACGGCTGTATAGCGCACGCTGGGTCATGACCTGCGCCAGGATGCGGCCGAAGGCGACGGGGTCGCGGGGCGGCGTCAGCAGACCGTTGACGCCATGGCGGACGACCTCGGAGACGCCGCCCTCGTTGCCGGCGATTACCGGCAGGCCCCGCGCCGAGGCTTCGATCAGGGCCATGCCATAGGCCTCGTTGACGGCCGGCCAGACCAGCAGATCGTGCTGGCGGTAGACCTGCGCCAGACGTCCCGAGGCGAGCGCGCCGACGAAATCCACCCGGCCCCGATAGGGCGCGAAGGCCTGGCGCACATGCCGCGCCGCGGCGCCATCACCGACCACGGTCAGCCGCCAGGGCAGATGGCGTACGCCTGCCAGGGAACGGGCCAGCAGCCGATAGGAGTGAAGCTTGTCGCCCGGGCGCATCATGCCGACGGCCAACAGCCGCCGTGGCAGACGTCCCGTCCCCCGCCGCGGTCCGGCGCGCAGGGGCGCGAAAGGCGTCAGGTCGAACAGCTTCTCCGGCGCGACGAGGCCTTCCAGTCCGGCCCGGTCGCGCGCAGTCAGACAGAGCACGCCGTCGGCGCGCGCGATGGCGTCCAGCGCGGCCCGCGCGAAATCCGCGTGCGGCCCAATCAGACGCCGTGCCGAATGGCTCGCCTCGGCCACGACATAGGGAATCGACAGGTGCTCGCAGATTGTCGGGCCGATCAGGTCGGGCGCCTTGTAGTAGACGTGATAGGTGAACCAGAGGTCCGGCGGATCCTCCAGCAGGCGCGCGGCCAGCATCGCCGCCTCCTGCCGGGCCTGGGAGACGATGCGGCCCTGCGCCGCCGCATTGCCCGCCGCCTCACGGGAACGCAGCCGGCTGGCCAGGAAGACCTCGTGGCCGGCCGCCCGCAGCGCGGCGATCATCTGCCGCGCCATCGCCCGGTCCCCCGAAGGACGCGGATGGTCGGGCGGCTTCAGCGGCGCGTAGAAGGCAATACGCATCACGCCGCCGCCAGTCCGAAACGCTGCGCCAGCCGGCCGATGCAGCGGTCCAGGTCGAAATCGCGACGCACGATCTCCTCGCCCCGGCGGCCCATGCGCTCCGCCCGTCCCGGGTCGGCGAGCAATTCCTCGATCGCGGCGGCAAGGCCCGCAACATCGCCTTCTGCGGCGAGACGCCCGTTCTCCCCGTCACGGATCAGTTCCGGAATGGCGGAGACGGCGGTTGCGACCACCGGCAGTTGCTGGCTCTGCGCCTCCACGATCACATTGGGCAGCCCATCCCGGTCGCCGTCCTCGGTGACGCGGCTGGCGAGCGCGAACAGGCTCGCTTCCCGGCAGGCGGCCAGCACGGCCGACTGTGGCTGCGGGCCGCGCCATTCGACGCGGTCGGCGAGGCCGAGTTCGGCGGCCCTGGCCTTCAGCTTTCCGATCTCGCCGCCGCCACCGATATGGACGAAGCGGAAGGGCGCCCGGACCCGCGCCAGGGCTTCGAGCAGATCGCCATAGCCCTTCTTCGGCACCGCCCGGCCGACCGAGAGGATCACCGGGGGCGCCGCTTTCGCCGGGGCGGACGGCGGCGGAAAGCGATCCAGGTCGAGGCCGTGATAGACCAGTTCCACCCGGCCCGCGGGCGCCAGCGCGGCGAGGTGGTCCGCGTTCACCGCCGTGCAGGTCACGGCCCAGGCGCAGTCCGCCAGCTTCTCGCGCTTCTCCCATTCGGGGCTGGTCCAGATATCCTTGGCGTGGGCGGAGACCGACCAGGGCAGACCCCGCAGCAGTGCGGCGTATCGCGCGACCGACGCCGGCGTGTGCAGGAAATGCGCGTGCAGCCAGGCGACGTCCGGCGGCAGTTCGGCGGCCATGACGAAGGCCTGGCCCAGCCGGCGTACACGGTTGGTCGTCGGGTCGCGCGCGAAATCGCGCTCCCACAGCTTCAGCACCTGACCGTAGGCCGGCAGGCCGCGGCAGGCGGCGATGGCGCGCCTGACCCGTTCCGGCTCATCCCTGAGATACTCGGGCAGATAGGCGACCGGCGCCTTGATCTCATCGTGGACCGGATGGACCGCCTGGTCGGTCGGATGGCGCAGCGACCAGATATCGATGGCGAGGCCGCGCCGCTCCAGCGCCCGGATCTCCTGCGCGATGAAGGTCTCCGACAGCCGCGGATAGCCTTTCAGGATGAACGCCGTGCGCCCCGCCATCGCGCGCCGGCTCAGCCGGCCTTGACGGCGATCCGCGCCGCCGTGTCGATGCGGTGCAGGAAGGGCCGCCCGCCATGCTCATCGAAATACCGGTCCGTCGCCTGCCGCGCGCCCTCATAGGCGCCATAGTCGTCGATGATCAGGAAGCCTCCCGGCGTCAGCCTGGGATAGAGATGGACCAGTTCGTGATAGGTCGACTGGTACCAGTCGGTGTCCAGCCTGAGCAGCGCAATCTCCGCCGGCGCGCGGTCGGGGATCGTGTCCTCCACCTTGCCCTCGACATAGTCGATCATCTCCGCCGGGTAGCCGGTCGCGGCCATGTTGCGCCGCACTTCCTCCAGCGGCGCGTAGGCCCATTCGTTGTGATCGGCCTTCTGCTGCATCTCCCAGCGCGCGATCGTGTCGGAGCCGTCGCGCTGGCGGACGTCGATGGGGTCCGGCTTCGTCATGCCGGCGAAGGTGTCGTAGAGGCGGATGCGGCGGTCGGTGACGCCCAGATGCTTCAGGGTGAGCGCGATCGTCATGGCGCTGCCGCCCTTCCAGACGCCGCATTCCACGAACTCGCCCTTGATACCGAGGCCGACGATGTGACGCGTGGCGTTGAACAGGGCGTAGACGCAGTCCGGCGTGGTCATCGTGTAATCGCCGACCCGGGCGAAGATCTCGGCGAACTCCGGCTCGACGTCGCGCGGCAGCTTGATCTGGCGGTTGCGCAGTGCGTGCTGGGGAAGCTTGCGGAAGGTGAAGTCGTAGCCGAACTTCAGCGCAAGCTTTTTCAGCGGTTTCGCGGACATCAGGCGGCGGTGGCGGGGTTGCGCCCCAGGCGAGCCGCCCGGGCCTTGCGGTAGGGCTCGGGCAAGCGAAGCTCGGTGTCCCGATGGCGGAAATGGAACCCGAGGCTGATGCGCGGCTCGTCGGTGGTGTTGTGGAAGGAGCCGTGCACCGTGTAGGTGTGCGCCAGCACCGCATCGCCGGGCTCCAGGATCATCGGCACCGGCTCGCGGAAGGCGCTCATGTCGCATTCCAGGTTCTCCAGACCGAACTCGTCGGTCGCCACCCAGTGGTACATCCGGCCCAGCCTGTGGGTACCCGGTACGAACCAGATGCAGCCATTGTCCTCGTTCGTCGCCGTCATGGGCACGAACAGGCAGCAGACCCGCGAATCCGAAAGCCCCCAGTAGACCCCGTCCTGATGCCAGTGCTTGGTACGCACCTCGTTCGGCAGCTTGGTGAAGGCGAAGCTCTGCAGCAGTTCGGACGGACCGTTGAAGCGCTCGATCGTGCCCTGGACGATGTCCGAGCGCATGGCGTTCCCGATCGCCGCGGACTTGAGATGGATATCCTTCTGCGAGCGGTGGTTCTGGCTCACCAACCGCTCGACATCGGCCCGGATCGCCGCCAGCGTTTCGTGAGGGACGTGGCCGCGCAGGATGACATAGCCGTCACGGTTGATCGCGCCCGCCGTCGCCGCGTCCAGCCCCGGACCGGGTTCGGCGGGCACGAAGGCCTGAGGTTCGATGAAATCGTCGATTGCCATGGCGGCTATCTAATCGTTTTGGGGCGCGCGGGAAACCATCTTGCCGGATCCGGAACGTCGCGCCCGGTTACCCCACCGCCCGCTCGGCCCGGCTGAGACGCGGCTTGGCGCGAACCAGCCAGGGCTCGGCCAGTCGGTTGACGTTGGTCAGCCCCTCCAGCAGACCCGGCACCACCACTTCCGAGGGACGCTTCTGGCGCGGCATCCGCCTGAGCGCGGCCGCCATGGCCGCGGCATCGCGCTCTCCGTCGTCGGCAATCATCTGCACCAGATCGAGTTCGGCGGCGCGCTCGGCGCGGATCGTCTGCTCCAGCCGGGGCACGCGGCGCGGCACGATGATGGCGCGCTTGTCCAGCGAGAGTATCTCGCAGAAGGTGTTGTAGCCACCCATGGCCACCACGCCGGCGGCGCTGGCCATCAGGTTCTCGAAATGCGGATCGAAGGTGATTGCCTCGACGCGTTCCAGCCGGGCGGCGCGCTCGTGGAAGCTGGCCTGCAGTTCCGGCGGCATGAACGGCCCCAGGGCCAGCAGCGCCGGATAGGGCAGCAGCGGGTCGCTTTCATAGGCTTTCAGCACCCAGTCGATCAGCCCCTCGCCGTCGCCGCCGCCGCCTGTGGTCACCAGCAGGAACGGGCGCTGCGTGATCTCCGGCAGGGAGACGGACGCGGCCGTCCCGGGCCGGCGCGGCAGATAGCCGGTATAGACCATCTTGGACTGCACCTTCGGCGTCAGTTCCATCCCTTCGAGCGGATTGCAGATCTGGGGCAGGCCGTAGACCCAGATATCGTCGTAGAGATCCTCCAGCGCGGGCATGACGTTCTTGCGCTGCCATTCGGGCGCCAGCAGCTTGGGCTCGTCCATGACGTCCCGCAGGCCCAGCACCAGACGCGTGCCTCGGCTCTTCAGCATCTCCAGCGTCGCCTTGACCTCACCGCGCAGGCCCAGCGGCTCCTTGTCGACGATGAAGATGTCGGGATCGAAGCTGGCCGCGGTGTGGCGGATGATCGAGGCGCGCAGGTCGAGCGTGTCCTCGATGTCCATGTGAAGGTTCAGCGAGGTGTACTCGCCGTTGCGCAGCTTGATGACGCCCGGCACACGCACGAAGTCGACGCGCGCGCGAAAGTCGAAACTGCCGATGATCGGCGAGCCGGAGAGAATAAGAACCGACAGGTTCTTGTGGTTCTCGACCAGCGAATGCGCGATCGTCCGGCATCTGCGCAGATGACCCAGCCCGAAAGTGTCGTGACTGTAAATCAGCACGCGCGATCCACGGCTAGTAGCCATGCGAATCCCCGATACGCCCCAGATTTTCGCCGGACTATGCCAGATCGTTGCAAGAACCGTAAATGATCAAATTGTCGGCTGTCACAGATTGTGGGTGCCTGTCCGGTCAACTAATGTTGCGTGGCGCGCACGGCCTGGAGGGGTACGGATGCGGGCCACTCAGCCCGCATCAGAGGGGAAGCGGATGGAACGGAACGTCTTCAGCTTCATTCTGAAGTACAGCTACAAGCAGCAGATCGTGCTTGTGGCGCTGGCTGTGATCAACATGCCGCTGACCCTGCTGGGCTATACCCTTGTCGAAAACATCGTCAACGAGGGCATCCAGGGTTTCCGCAAGGTCGAGCGCGAGGTGACCGACGCCGCCGGCGAGGTCGCCACCAAGACCGAAAAGGTGCCGATCGATTTCCCCGAGGCCGTCTTCGGCATTGGCCCCGAGTTCGATCAGGTCACCTTCCTGTTCATCCTTGTCGGCGTCTTCCTGGCCAACATCCTGCTGCTGCAGGGCATCAAGTACGCGTTGAACGTCTATCGCGGCGTCACCGCCGAGCGCATGCTGCGCCGCCTGCGCTACAGCCTGTTCAACCGCATTCTCCGCTTTCCCCGCCGCACCTTCCGGAAGGTGAGCCAGGGCGAACTGATCTCCATGATCACCGCCGAGGTCGAGCCGCTCGGCGGCTTTGTCGGCGAGTGCTTCTCCCTGCCGGTGATGCAGGGCGGCATCATGCTGATGTCGCTGGGCTACATGCTGATCGCGGACTGGAAGCTGGCGCTGGCGGCCGTGGCGCTCTACCCGCTGCAGTTCTACATCATCCCGAAACTGCAGAAGCGCGTGAACATGATGGGCAAGGAACGGGTGCGCCGCGTCCGCAAGCTGTCCGAGAAGATCGGCGAGAGCGTCACCGGCGTCACCGAGATCCACGCCAACGACACCTCCAACCTGGAACTGGCCAACTTCTCCCACCACCTGCACGGCATCTACACGGTGCGCCTCCAGATCTACATCTGGAAGTTCGTCATCAAGTTCGTGAACAACTTCATCCAGCAGCTCGGCCCGGTGATGTTCTATTCCATCGGCGGCTATCTGGTGATCATCGGCGACCTGGACCTGGGCACGCTGTTCGCCGCGATCAGCGCGCACAAGGAGATCGGCGCACCGTGGAAGGAGCTGCTGGGCTACTACCAGCGCCAGGCGGACGCCCGCATCAAGTACGATCAGGTGGTCGAACAGTTCCAGCCGGCCGGCCTGATGGCCGACGAGCGGCTGATGGACGAGCCGGAGACGGTGCCGCACCTGCGGGGCGACATGAAGCTGTCCGGCGTTACCCTGACCGACGAGCAGAACAACAACCTGATCGACGGTCTTTCGGCGACGACGGCGCTGACGAAGCGGGTCGCGCTGGTCGGCGGCGGCGGTTCCGGGCGCGAGGAACTGTTGCAGCTGCTCGCCCGCCTGGAGGATCCCGACCGCGGGACCATCGCCTATGGCGAGCACGACCTGTCGACCCTGCCCGAAGCCGTCACCGGCCGGCGCATATCCTTCGTCGACGGCGCGCCGGTGATCTTCAACATGAAGCTCGGCGACAACCTGTTCTACGGCCTGCGCCACCGGCCGCGGTCGGAAGACGCCTATGAGGGCGAGGAAAGGACCGAGCACGAGCGCTATCTCCGCGAGGCGCGGGCGTCGGGCAACCTCGACTTCGACCCTGCCGCCGACTGGACCGACTACGACGCCGCCGGCGCCAGCGACCTCGCGAGCCTGCGGGCCGAGGGCATCGAATCGCTGAAGGTCGTCGGACTCGACGAGGACATCTACCAGTTCGGCCTGCGCGGGCGCATCGATCCCGACAAGCAGCCCGATGTCGCCGGGGGTATCCTGAAGGCCCGGGCGGCGCTGAAGGACCGGATGTCGGACCCGGAGGTCGCGGCGCTGATCGAACGCTACGATCCCGAAACCTACAACACCAACGCCACGGTGGCTGAGAACCTGCTGTTCGGCACCCCGGTCGGCGACACCTTCGACGTCGAGAACCTGGCCGAGCACGAATACATCCGCGAGGTGCTGCGCAAGGTCGACATGGAACGCGAGATGATCGCCATGGGCTATCAGGCTGCGGCGACCATGGTGGAACTGTTCTCCGACCTGCCGCCGGACCACGAACTGTTCCAGCAGTTCAGCTTCATCTCGGCCGATGACCTGCCCGAGTACCAGGCCCTGCTGGCCCAGTACAGCAAGGAGCAGATCGACGACATGCGGGAGGAGGAGAAGCTCCGCCTGATGTCCCTGCCCTTCAAGCTGATCCCGGCGCGGCATCGTCTCGGCATCATCTCCGAACCGGTGCGCGAGCGTATCCTGCAGGCGCGCAAGGCCTTCGCCGAGAACCTGCCCGACGATCTGGCGGGTTCGGTCGATTTCTTCCATCCGGAGGAATACAATGCCGCCGCGAACATCCTGGACAACATCCTGTTCGGGAAGATCGCCTACGGCCAGGCCCAGGCGCAGGAACGGGTCGGCGCGCTGATCCGTCAGCTGATGGCGGAACTTGAAATCGTCGACACGGTCGCCGAGGTCGGGCTTGAGTACGACGCCGGTATCGGCGGCTCGCGGCTTTCGGCGTCCCAGCGGCAGAGGCTGGCCCTGGCCCGCGCGGTCGTGAAGCGTCCGGACGTGATGATCCTGTCGGAGGCGACGGCGTCGCTCGACAGCAGCAGCCAGGCGCGCATCCTGGACGGACTGCTGCGGCGCTTCGAGAGCGGTGGCCTGATCTGGGGCGTGCACCGCGCCGCGATGGCCGAACGGTTCGACCACGTGATCGTCGTCAAGGGCGGCAAGGTCGTGGAGAGCGGATCGTTCGAGGAACTGAGCAAGGACGGCACCGCGCTGCGCGAGATGATCGACAACGAGGCCGCCTGAGTACCGGCGTTCGGGGAGGACCGACCCTATGAGCCTGAATGAAGAAGTCGAACTGCTCAGGCAGATTCCGATGTTCCAGAAAGTGGAGCAGTCGAAGCTGAAGCTGCTCGCCTTCACCTCGGAGCGCCTGGTGTTCCAGCCGGGTCAGGTGGTCTGCGAGCAGGGCGAACCCGGCGACAGCATGTACGTGATCGTCGACGGCGACGCCGACGTGATCGTCAACCTGCCCGCCGGACCGCTCACCGTGGCGCAGCTGCACAAGAACAGCTTCTTCGGCGAGATCGCGATCCTGTGCGATATCCCCCGCACGGCGACCGTCAAGGCGACCACCACGCTGACGACGCTGCGCATCACCACGGACCTGTTCTACCGCCTGGTCGCCGAGTTCCCGCAGATGACGATCGAGATCATGCGTGAGATCGCGGCGCGTCTGGACCGCACCACGCGGGACCTCCAGTTGACGCAGAAGGAACTCGCCGAAGTCCGCGAACAGCAGGGCGGCTGATTCCCGCCCGATGTCCCGCCTCGATTCCTTCATCCAGCGGCTGCAGGCGCAGCGCGCCTGTCTCGACGCCGCCGCCGCCATGATCGCGGACCTGCCGGGGCCGGCACTGGAACTCGGCCTGGGCAATGGCCGGACCTACGATCACCTCCGGGCCCTGCTGCCCGGGCGCCGCATCTTCGTCTTCGAACGCGAGGTCAGGGCCCAGCCGGACTGCGTGCCGCCGGCGGCGGATCTGTTTCTGGGCGACTTCACCGAGCAACTGCCCGGCGCCATGGCGCGCATCGGCGAGCCCGCGGCCCTGGTCCATGCCGATATCGGCACCGGCGACAAGGCGGCCAGCCTGGCGCTGGCCCGTTCCATCGCTGGCGCGGTCGTCGATCTGATGCGTCCGGGCGCCGTGCTGCTCTCCGACCAGCCCTTCGGGGATTCCCGCCTTCGTTCCGTGCCCCTGCCCGACGGGGTGGCTGCCGGCCGCTATCACCTGTCCATCGCAACGGAGTGACCATGACCGACGTCCAGGACCGCGCCCGGCGCGTATTGGAGATTCTCGAACGCCGTCCGCTCGCGCCGGCGACGGAACTGCTGGGTTTCAGACCGATCGATGTCGACCCCGATCGCGGCTATGCCCGCATCGCCTATACGGCGAAGCCGGATTTCTGCAATCCGCTGGGCGTCATCCAGGGCGGCTTCCTGACCGCCATGGTTGATGAGGCCATGGCCATCGCCTGTGTGGCGATGGCGGATTTCGCCGTCTTCGTACCGACGCTGGAACTGAAGGTGAGCTTCCTCAACGCCGGCTATCCCGGGCCGATGGAGGCCGAGGGCCAGGTGCTGCGCCTGGGCAAGTCGGTCGCCTTCCTGGAGGGTTCGCTGTTCGACGGCGACGGCAAGCTGCTGATACGCGCCTCGGCCACCGCGCGGGTCACCCGGCGCGACAGGATCGACGCCGCGAGGAAGGCCGGCCGCGGCGGTTGAACCTCAGGCGGCGGCGGCCGGCCGGACGACCGGCCGCTCGTCGATCGGCCAGTGCACCAGGCCAGCGAGAATGCCCAGCGCGATGCTCATCCACCAGACGATGTCGTAGGACCCGGTGGCGTCGAACAGCATGCCGCCCAGATAGGCCCCGCCGAAGGAGCCGATCTGGTGGCTGAAGAAGACGACGCCGGCCAGCATGCCCATGTACTGGGGACCGAAGATCTGGCCCACCAGTCCCGTGGTGAGCGGCACCGTGGACAGCCACAGCACGCCGATCATGGCCGAGAAGACCAGCACAACCTCGACGGTGGTCGGCATCAGGACCAGGAACAGGATCGCCACCGCCCGCGCGAAGTAGAGGAAACTGAGCAGGTACTTCTTGGAATAGCGGTCGCCCAGTGCGCCGGCGGCCAGGGTGCCGCCGATGTTGAAGGCCCCGACCGTCGCCAGGGCGACGCCGCCCACCCAGGGCTCCAGCCCCGAATCCGCGACATAGGCCGGCAGATGCAGGCCGATGAAGGCGACGTGGAAACCGCAGACGAAGAAACCGCCGATCAGCAGCCAGTAGCCGCGATGCCCGCCGGCTTCGCGGATGGCCTCGCCGAAGCTCTGGCTGGGCCCGGCGGTGTAGGCGGGGGGCCGGCCGGCCAGCGGCAGGGCCAGCGGAATGATCAGCGCAACCGCCGCCGCCATCATGACGAGGGTGAAGACGTAGCCGTAGCTGCCGATGAACAGCGGCGCGAGCGGCGAGATGGCCAACTGCCCGGCGGAGCCGCCCATGGTGACGATCGACATCGCCAGCGTCCGGCGATGGACCGGCGTATGCCGCGCAACGGTCGCCATGCCGATGCTCATCGAGGCCAGACCCTGGGCCAGGCCGATCAGGACGCCGCCGGTCAGGTGCATCAGCAGCGGCGTCGTCGCTTCCGCCATCAACAGCAGGCCGACGACGTAGAGCAGGCCGCCCAGCGACAGAACCCGGCCGGAGCCGTAGCGGTCGGCGAGGCCGCCGGCGAAGGGCTGGGTCATTCCCCAGACAATGTTCTGGATGGCGAAGGTGAGCCCGAAGATCTCCCTGCCCCAGTCCATCTGGCTGGAGATCGGCTCCATGAAAAGGCCGAAGGTTGACCGCATGCCCATGCCCAGGAACACGATCAGCGCCGCCGCCAGGATCATCAGCCAGAGTGGCCGCGCCGTTGCCCCCGTCATATGCATTCCCCCTCGCTCGCGAACTGGCCGGTTATCTGTCGCGCGGCGACGGAATGTCCAGCATCAGGCAGGTCGTGGTGGCATGCGCCAACAGCCGGCCTTCGCCGTCGGTGATGCGGCCCTCCGCCGTCGCCGTCGTGCGGCCGACATGGATGGTCTGCCCCGTGGCGCGCACGGGACTGCCGTCATGGGCCATCACGCGGATATAGTTCACCTTCAGCTCCAGCGTCGTGAAGGTACGGCCCGCCGGCAGGGCCGACTGGATGGCCATGCCGGTGCACGAATCCAGCAACGTCGCAGCATAGCCGCCGTGGACGATACCGTTGGGGTTCAGATGCCGTTCGCTTGGACGGGCCTCGAAGACAGCCTTGCCGAAATCCGCTTCCACCAGGGTGAAATCCAGGGTCTGCCCGATGGTGGCGATGTCACGTCCGCCGTCCATCATGGCGCGGATCGCCTCCAGTCCGCTCAACCCGGCGAAATTCGGCCGCTCGTTCATGGCGTTTCGTTCCCTCACTGCTTTACGGGAACGGAAACTGGCGCGGACGGAGGGAAAGTCCAGATCACGCGGAGCGGCGTCCTGTCCAGCCCATGCGCAGGGCGTAGACAGCAGCCGTCCAGACCAGCACAGCCATGGCCTGGTGCAGCGCCCCCAGCCAGACCGGCACCACCATCAGCAGGGTGGCGATGCCCAGGACAATCTGGATCAGAACGAGGTGCAGCGCCGCCGTCGCCGCGGAACGCGCAGGCCGCCCGATGCGGCGGCCGGCGAAAAACAGCCAGACCGCAGCGGCGGCGATCAGATAGCCGACGGTCCGGTGCAGGAACTGGATCGTCGTGACGTCCTCGAACGCCGCCAGCCACCAGGGCGAGGTGTCGAACATGTACGGCGGGATCAGGTCGCCATCCATGGTCGGCCAGGTGCTGTAGGCGAATCCCGCATTGGTGCCGGCGACGAAAGCGCCGATGACGATCTGCACAGCCACCAGAACGCCGAGAACCGTCGCCGCCGTCCTGAAGCCCGCCGTGACGGCCGGCGGCGCGGCACCCCGACTGCGCAGCGTCCACGCGGTCCAGATCAGCAGGGCGTAGATCGCGAAGGCCAGGAACAGGTGCGCCGCCAGCCGGTACTGGCTGACGTCCGGATTGTCGATCAGGCCGCTCTGGACCATGTACCAGCCGAGCGCACCTTGGGAGCCGCCCGCCAGAAGCAGGAAGACGAACCATGGCGCCTGTGAGCGGCGGATCCGTCCCGTCGCCAGGAAGAACACCAGAGGCGCGAAGAAGGCGAGGCCGATGATACGGCCAAGCAGCCTGTGGGCGAACTCCCAAGCGTAGATTGTCTTGAAATCCGCCAGGCTCATCCCCGCATTGACCTTCTGGTATTCTGGGAAGGCCTTGTACTTCTCGAACTCCGCCTGCCAGGCCGCCTCGCTCAAGGGCGGCAGCCACCCGGTGACGGGCCGCCACTCGACCATGGAAAGGCCCGACTCGGTCAGCCGGGTGATTCCGCCGACGACGATCATGACGAAGACGAGGGCCGCCACGGCATAGAGCCAGAGGACGACCGCGCGCTGGTCACGGCCCGCGCGCACCCCGGCTCCGGAATCGATGATTGTGCTCATGGGAGGGAATTAAGCCCCGGGACGCGCCCGCTTCGATGCGCCGATTGCCGCATCCGCCCGGAAACGCAAAACCCCCGGCGGCATCGACCGCCGGGGGTTCCGGAAGATCACCGGCCGGAAAGCCGGCTCAGGACTGGTTCAGGCGCACCGCGATGAACAGCCGGTCCTCGCCCCGCTGCACCAGCAGCAGGACGGAGCGGTTCTCGTTCTTCGCCGCCGCGTCGACCTCGGCGGCAACCTCCTTGGGGTTGGTCACCTCTTCCTGATTCACCTCGATGATGACGTCGCCCGGGCGCAGGCCCTTCTCGGCCGCCGACGAATCGGGATTCACCTCGGTGACCACCGCGCCGGTCTCGCGCTCGATGCCGAACTCCTGGGCCAGGGCCTCGGTGATCGGGCTGAGCGTCAGGCCGAGCGAACCGACGGTGCTGCTGGTCTCCTCCTGCGGCTCCGACGGCTCGGTCATGGATAGCTGCTTTTCGGCCTGCTCGAGCTCACCGAGCTCGACCTGGAAGGTCTGCAGTTCACCCTTGCGCCAGACCTCCACCGGCACGGTCTTGCCGACGGCGGTTTCGGCGACGATGCGCGGCAGCGCACGCATCTCATCGATCTCCTGGCCGTTGAACTGGACGATGACGTCGCCCGACTTGATGCCGGCCGCGCCGGCCGGGCTGTCGTCGGTGACGCCGGCGACCAGGGCGCCGCGCGGCTGCTTCATGCCCAGGCCTTCAGCCAGTTCCTCGGTGACGGTCTGGATGCGGACGCCCAGCCAGCCGCGCTTGGTGCGGCCGAACTTCAGCAGTTGCTCGACCACCGGCTTGGCGAGGTTCGCCGGCACGGCGAAGCCGATGCCGATGGAGCCGCCGGTCTGCGAGAAGATCGCGGTGTTGATGCCGATGACCCTGCCGTCGGTGTCGAACAGCGGTCCGCCGGAATTGCCCTTGTTGATCGAGGCGTCGGTCTGGATGAAGTCGTCATAGGGTCCGGAGCGTATGTCACGGCCGCGCGCGGAAACGATGCCGGCGGTGACCGTGCCGCCCAGGCCCAGGGGATTGCCGATGGCCACGACCCAGTCGCCTTCCTCGGCCGTATCCGAATCGCCCCAGGTCACTGTCGTCAGGTTCATGCCATCGCGCGGCTGCACGCGCAGCAGCGCCACATCGGTCTTCGGGTCGGTGCCCACCAGCTCCGCGTCCAGGCTCTCACCGTCATGGAAGAAGACGCGGATCTCGTCGGCGCCGTCGATCACGTGATTGTTGGTGACGATCAGACCTTCCTTGTCGATCACGAAACCCGAACCGACAGAGGTCAGCGGCCGACGGTTGGGTCCCTGCTGCTGGCGGCGGTCGAAAAAGTCCTTGAAGAACTCCTCGAAGGGCGAGCCCTCCGGCACCTGCGGCATCTCGAAACCCTCGTGCGGGCCCGTCTTGCCGGCCTGCTGGGTCACCTGGATATTGACCACGGCCGGCTTCAGCCGCTTGACCAGCGGCGCGAAGCTCTCCGGCGTCGACTTGGCGAAGCTCGCGGTTGCCGCCATCATCATGGACAGCAGGACCAGCAGGGCCACGCCGTAGCTCATCAACCGGCCGGGCTCCGGACGAGCCGCAACAGCGGTCCCGCGCCCGACGGGTCGATCGATGCGATTGGTTGTCACTGTGTATTGCTCCTAGCCGGGTATCTGGGGAAACAGGCTTCAACGCATTTATGAGTGGCCCACACGCGCTTCAAGCCTGCGCTTGCCCCCGTTTGCTTTCCAATTGTGGCGTCAGCTTGACCCAATTGGACAATGATATGGCGTGTTGACCCGCACCGCCAATCGCTTCTCGCCAACGTGATCGGGCCGGACGTGCATTCACGCGTCCAGAAGGCGCTCTGAGCGGTCAGGCGGGGATGTCGATCTCGTAGGCGCTGACGCCGCCCCCGCCGCCCTGCGCGCCATAGGCGCTGGCCGCGCTGCGGTGCTCGGCCAGGGCGCGGCCGTCGGCCGGTGCGGCCTGCCCGTCCAGCAAGGCGAAGACATGGCCACCGAGATCGTCGCCGCTGACCGCTTCCAACCCGACATCGGCTGCCGAGGCGGCCATGCCGATCGGGCCGCCGAAGAGCAGCCCCCCGGCAATACGCGCGGGAGCGCTGATCTCGTCGCCGGTGAAGTGGCGGTAAATCGCGCCGATCACCGGCAGATGCTGCAACGGATTGACGACGTCCAGAATATCCCAGAACCCGAGCTCGCTTTCGCCGGCCGCGCCTCCGGCCTGCGCCGCCGGCTCAGGCGATACCGGCGGCGGCTCGCCCCGCATCGGGAACATGTTCATGGGATAGATGACCATGACCGTCCGTAAGCAAGGCGCAGGCCAGCGGAAGGACCGCGGAATTCCGCCGCCGTGGGTATCGCGGCATTCGGTCGCCCGGCAGAAATTTCACCCCCCGGCGGGCCGGCACCTAAAGAAAGTGCCCGGTGCGGCTCTTCTTCGTCGCCAGGTAGTCGGCGTTGTGGGGATTGGCGGGAAAGCTGTGTGGCACGCGCTCGACCACCTCGATGCCCTCGGCGGCCAGACCCGCGACCTTTTCCGGATTGTTGGTCATCAGCCGCACGGCGGAGAAGCCGAGCCGCTTCAGCATCTCGGCCGCGGGCGCAAAGAGGCGTTCGTCGGTCTCGAAACCGACCCTGAGATTGGCGTCGACGGTGTCGAAACCCTGGTCCTGAAGCGCGTAGGCGCGCAGCTTGTTGATCAGGCCGATGCCGCGCCCTTCCTGCGCCATGTACAGCAGGACGCCGCCGCCTTCCGCCGCGATCGCCGCCAGCGCGCCGCGAAGCTGCTCGCCGCAATCGCACTTCATGGAGCCCAGCAGATCGCCCGTGAAACATTCGGAATGCACCCGGGTCAGCACCGGCCGGTCGCGCGGCGGGTCGCCAACGACGATGGCGAGATGCTCCAGGCCGCCGTCCGCGGGCCGGAACGCGGTCAGCCGGGTGTTCTCCGCGTCCCACAGCGGCACCCGGGCCGCTGCCACCCGCTTCAGCTCCGCCGCCGAATCAGCCTCCCGCGCCATGATCGCCCCGGCCGCAACCGTCATCAGTCCATGGCTGTCCGGATCCGCACCGGCGGCGAGCGGGGCGACGATGGCCGCAGGCAGCAGGCGCGCGATCTTGCAGAGCTGCACCGCGGCGACAGCGTATGCGGGCGGCGCGTCCTTCACTTGCCGAAACGGGCCGCGCAGTCCGCCGCTCAGATCGTGTTCCGGATCGGCGATCTCGGCGGCGAGGTCGCGGTTCAGCCGCTCGTCCAGGGGAACGAGTTGCACCGGATGGCCCGACGGCAGGATGTGCAGCACGTTGGCCCGGCGCGCCGTCAGCGCCAGCTGCGCCGGACCGCCGGCGAACATCGTCATCTCCCGGAAATCGGCTGCGCTTGCCGTCTCCACGGAAACGGCGACGCCGGCCGAAGCCTTGTCGCCGATGCAGACCGGGAGACCCCGGCGCAGATCGGCGGCGGCGCGGTCGACCTCGCGCACGGCGCGAAGGCGCTCTTCGGTTGGCGGGACGGGGGTAATCGCGTTCTCCTCCGGTTCGGTGCGGGAAGCTATACTCCGTCGTCGCGGCTTCTTGAAGGCTCGGCGCGCGCAATCCGGCCCGGCGCCGCAAGGCGCGCCACATTTCGATCACTTGCCTTCACACGTTGATGTGACCTGAAATCGAAAATGTGACGTATTGGTGATGGCCCGGCGTTGTGGCGATGAAACAGGTTGAACGGCGTGTTTGCCGATCAGATTTGTCTCATGTCTCGAGAATTGATTTGACACTGAGGGGTTGGACCATGATGGGTGGCAAGAGGATCCTGCTGATCGACGACGACGAGGCTCTGCGCACGACGCTGGCCGAACAGCTGGGCCTGCACGAGGAATTCGAGACGCGCGAGGCCAGTTCCGGCCAGGCCGGGATCGAAATGACGCGGCAGGAGCATTTCGACCTGATCCTGCTGGATGTGGGCCTGCCGGACACGGACGGGCGCGAGGTCTGCCGGGCATTGCGCAAGAACGGTTTCAAGATGCCCATCATCATGCTCACGGGCGCGGATTCGGACGCCGAGGAAATCCTGGGGCTGGAATCGGGCGCCAACGACTACATCACCAAGCCGTTCAAGGTCGGCGTGCTTCTGGCCCGGATCCGCGGACAGCTCCGCCAGCACGAGCAGAGCGAAGACGCCGTCTTCACCATCGGTCCCTACAGCTTCCGGCCCGCCCAGAAGATGATGGTCCACAAGCAGTCGGAGAAGAAGGTCCGGCTGACCGAGAAGGAAACCTCGATCCTGAAATACCTGTTCCGCGCGGGCGAGAAGGCGGTCGGGCGGGATATCCTGCTGCACGAGGTCTGGGGCTACAACGCCGGAGTGACGACCCACACGCTGGAAACCCACATCTACCGCCTGCGCCAGAAGATCGAGCCGTTGCCGTCCGAGGCGCAGATCCTGGTGACCGAACCCGGCGGCTACAAGCTGGTGCCCTGACGAAACGCTTTCCCCGACGCGCCGCAACGGCTATCGCCTGAGCCGGATTGGTTCGGGAGGGCGCAAACATGGCCAGTGCCGCCATCATGCTGCAGGGTACCGGCTCCAGCGTCGGCAAGTCGATGCTGGTGGCCGGCCTGTGCCGGCTGTTCGCCGACCGTGGCCTCACGGTCCGGCCCTTCAAGCCGCAGAACATGTCCAACAACGCCGCCGCGACCGCCGACGGCGGCGAAATCGGGCGCGCCCAGGCGACCCAGGCGCTGGCCTGCCGCGTCCAACCGACCGTGCACATGAATCCCGTGCTGCTGAAGCCCGAGAGCGAGACCGGCGCGCAGGTCGTCGTCCAGGGCCGGCGGCTGACGACCGCGCGCGCGCGCGGCTACGCGAAGCTGAAGCCGCAATTGCTGGAGAAGGTGCTGGAGAGCTTCCGCCTGCTGTCGGCCGAGGCTGACCTGGTGATCGTCGAGGGCGCCGGCAGCACCGCTGAGGTCAATCTCCGCGCCGGCGACATCGCCAACATGGGCTTCGCCGAGACCGCCGACATCCCGGTCGTCCTGGCCGGTGACATCGACCGCGGCGGGGTGATCGCGCAGATCGTCGGCACGCACGCGCTGATTCCGGAGGCCGAACGGGCGCGCATCCGCGGCTTCCTGGTCAACAAGTTCCGTGGCGATCCCAGCCTGTTCGACGACGGCCGCGACCTGATCGCCCGGCGCACCGGCTGGCCCGCGCTGGGCGTGGTGCCGTGGTTCGCCCATGCCGACCGGCTGCCTGCAGAGGACGCGATGGAGCTGGCCGGGCGTCCGCGCCGGCGCGAGGGCGCCTTCCGGATCGCCGTGCCCGCCTTCAGCCGTATCGCCAATTTCGACGACCTCGATCCGCTGGCCGCGGAGCCGGGGGTCGACCTGGAGATCGTCGCCGCCGGCCGCGCCCTGCCCGGCGATGCGGACCTGATCCTGCTGCCCGGCTGCAAGTCGACCACCGGCGAACTGCGCCATCTGCGCGCCCAGGGCTGGGATATCGATATCCTGGCCCATGCGCGGCGGGGCGGGCGCGTGCTGGGCCTCTGCGGCGGCTATCAGATGCTGGGCCGCACCGTCGCCGACCCCGAGGGCGTCGAGGGTCCGGCCGAGACGGTGAAGGGGCTCGGCCTGCTGGACGTGGCGACGGTTATGACGGCGGAGAAACGCACCGTCCCGGTGGCGGGCAGCCACCCGGCGAGCGGCGCGGCGGTCTCGGGCTACGAGATCCATATCGGACGCACCGAAGGTCCCGACCGGTCGCGGCCCTGGCTGGAGGTCGAAGGCCACCCGGAAGGCGCGGCCAGCGCGGACGGCCGCGTGCTCGGCAGCTACGTCCACGGACTGTTCGGCGACGACGGTTTCCGACGGGCCTTCCTCGCGGGCCTCGGCGCCGAAGCGGACAACACGCTGGTCCACGCCAGCCTGGTGGAACAGACGCTCGACGAACTCGCCGCGCATCTGGAGGCGCATCTCGACATCGGTGCGATCGCCCGTATCGCCGGACTGTAGGCTCCTACAGGCGTCCCATGGCGAACAGCAGCAGGAACGGCATGGTCAGGAAGGAGACGGCGGTGGAGATCAGCACCGAGCCCGCCACCGCGCCGGGACGCTGATCGTAGGCCGCCGCGAACAGGTAGTTGAAGACCGCGACCGGCATCGCCGACTGGATCAGGATGACCCCGCGCGCCGCGCCTTCCAGCGACAGCAGTTCGGCCACCCCAAACCCGATGCACAGCCCGACCGACAGGCGCAGCACGGCCACGATCGCGCCGTCGCGCAGGCTCCGCACCTCCAGCGAGGCGAGCGAGACGCCCAGCGCGATCAGCATCAGCGGGATGGCGATGCCGCCCAGAACCTGCAGCGTATTGTCCAGCCAGTCTGGCGGCGTCCAGCCCGTCAGCAGGATGACGAAGCCCGCAATGCTGGCGTGCACCACCGGCGTGCGCAGGATCGTCCGGAAGGACAGCCGGCCCGAGACGATGGCGATGCCGAAGGTGAAATGCCAGGCCGCGACCACGGCGAAACAGGCGATGGCCAGCGCCAGCCCCTCCTGGCCGAAGGCGAACAGGCAGAGCGGCAGGCCCATATTGCCGGCGTTGGACATCATCACCGGCGTCAGGAACGCCTTGAGCGACATGCGGAAGAGAAGCAGAAACGCAGCGCCTGCGAGGGCGAAGCCGGCCAGCGTCAACGCCGTGGCGAGCGCCATCCGGGAGACCGCTTCCGGCGTCACCTCCAGACCGGCGAGAGTCGCCAGGATGAGCGCCGGCGTGCTGACATTGGTGGCGATGGCCGTCACAGTGCGCGTATCGAAGGGCAGGCGCAGCCGGCCCCAGGCGAAGCCGATCCCGGCGATCAGGAAGACAGGCGCGATGATGGCAGCGAGTTCGGCGGTCAAGCGCGGCGGCCGCTATTCTTCGCTCTCGGGCGGGGTGATCCTGAGACGGTTGATGCGGTTGCGGCGGCGTTCCAGCACCTCGAAGGTGAAGCCGTGGAAGCGGAATATCTGGCCCTTGTCGGGAAGCGCCTGCGCTTCGTAGACGACCAGTCCGGCGATGGTCGTCGCCTCCTCGTCGGGCAGATTCCAGTCGAAGCGCCGGTTGAGATCGCGGATGGTGACCGAACCCTCGATCTCGTAGGTGCCGTCGGGCAGCGGCTTGATGCCGGCCGTGACCGGATCGTGCTCGTCGGAGATGTCGCCGACGATTTCTTCCAGAATGTCCTCCAGGGTCACGATGCCCTGCAGCGAACCGTATTCGTCGATGACGAGGGCAAAATGCGCGTGACGGCGCCGGAAGGCGTTGAGTTGCTCGCGCAGGGTCGTCGTTTCGGGCACGAACCAGGGCTCCCGGGCTATCTCGTCGATGTCGAGCTTCGATGGATCGCCGTCGTTCTTCACCAGTTCCCGGGCCAGATCCCTGGCGTGGAGGACGCCGACAATCTCCTCCCGCTCGCCGCGCCACAGCGGAATGCGGGTGTGGTTGCTGGCCAGCGCATCGGCGACGATCTGCTCGGGCGGGTTGTCGGCGTTCAGCGTCACGACCCGGCGGCGGTGCATCATCACCTCGGAGACGTCGACGTCGTCGAGTTCCAGGATGGAACCCAGCATGTCCTTGGCGGTCTTGCGAACCGTGCCCTCGCGGGCGTGCAGTTCGATCGTGCCCTTCAGTTCGTCCTCGACCGAGATGTCGTTGTCGGCCAGCCGATGCGCGCCCAAGGCGCGCAGCGTCAGGCGCACCACGAACTGGACCGCATAGACCGCCGGCGAAAGCATCCGGACCAGGAAATCGATGGCGGGTGCGACGGCCAGCGCGAAGCCGTCCGGGTTGCGGATGGCGTAGGTCTTGGGCAGCACCTCGGAGAAGATCAGCACCAGCAGGGTCATGACGATGGTCGCCACCGCCACCGCGGCGTCGCCCACCAGCACGATCAGCACGCTGGTCGCCAGCGAGGACGCCAGGATGTTGACCAGGTTGTTGCCGAGCAGGATGGAGCCGATCAGGTTCTCCTTCTGCTCGACCAGCCTGCTGACCCGGACCGCGCGCTTGTTCCCCAGCCGTCCGAGATGATGCATGCGCGCCCGCGATGCCGCGGTCAGGGCCGTCTCGGAACCCGAAAAGAACCCCGACAGCACGAGCAGCAGCACGATCGCCGCGATGGAGATGATGATTTGCCAGTCCATGGTCAGGCAACCTCGCTGGAGAGATAGGCGCTGACCGCGGGGGCTTCCACGTCACGGGTGACGAAGGCCTCGCCGATGCCCCGCACCAGCACGAATGTCAGACGGCCGTCGCGGACCTTCTTGTCCTGCGCCATGTGATGCAGCAGCCGTTCCGCCGGCGCGCCGTCCAGCCCCCGGTCGGCCGGACGGGTGGGCAGGCCGACGGCGGTGAAATGGCGGCGCACGCGCTCGACGTCCTGCCCGTGGCAGAACCCGAGCCGCGCCGACAGTTCGAAGGCCTGGACCATGCCGATGGCCACGGCCTCGCCGTGCAGGATGGTGCCGTCAAAGCCGCCCTCGGCCTCCAGCGCGTGGCCGAAGGTGTGGCCGAGATTGAGCAGGGCCCGCTCGCCGCTTTCGCGCTCGTCGGCGGCGACGATCCGGGCCTTGGCCTGGCAGCTCCGGGCCACGGCCTCGATCCGCGCCGCCCGGTCGCCGTCGACGATGGCGGGTCCGTTGACCTCCAGCCAGTCGAAGAAGTCACGGTCGCCCAGCAGCCCGTACTTGACCACCTCGGCGTAGCCGGCCAGCACTTCGCGGGGCGGCAGCGTATCCAGCGCCGCGACGTCCGCCAGCACCAGCCGGGGCTGGTGGAAGGCGCCGATCAGGTTCTTGCCCTGGGGGACGTTGACGGCGGTCTTGCCGCCGACCGAACTGTCGACCTGGGCCAGCAGCGTCGTCGGCGCCTGGATGAAGTCGACTCCGCGACGCAGGATCGAAGCGGCGAAACCGGCCAGATCGCCGATGACGCCGCCGCCCAGGGCCAGGATCATGTCGTCGCGGCCGACGCGCCGGTCGATCAGGGCGCCGCAGAGATGTTCCAGTTCGGCGAAGGACTTGGTCGCCTCGCCCGGTGGCAGCACAATGGCGGCGGTCTCAATCCCGGACCGGACGCAGGATGCTTCGACCGTACCCAGATGGGCGTCCGCGACGTTCCGGTCGGTGACGATGACGACGCGCGGCCGGGACAGGACCGCCTTCATAGCGTCGCCGGCCCCGGCGAGCAGCCCGGCGCCGATGGCGATGTCGTAGCTCCGGGCCCCGAGATCCACCCGCACGGTCCGGGTCATGGCTGATCGGCTCCGATGACCTGCATGATTCGCTCGACCACCAGGTCGTGGGCGTCGCCGCCGCTTTCCACGGTGAAATCCGCCTCGGCATAGACCGGGTAGCGCTCTTCCATCAGGCGGCCCAGCGTCTCGCGCGCGCTGCTTCCCTTCAGCAGCGGCCGGTCGGCGCGCCGCGCGCAACGCCGGACCAGCGTATCCAGATCGGCCTTGAGCCAGATCGAGCGGGCGCGGTCGCGAATCATCCGCCGGGTCTCGGGATGCATGAAGGCGCCGCCGCCGGTGGCGATGATGATGCCGTCCTGATCCAGCAGCCGCGCCAGCACGCGGCGTTCGCCATCGCGGAAATGCGCCTCGCCGAAGCGCTCGAAGATCTCCGGAATGGACATGCCGGCGGCGCGCTCGATCTCGTCGTCGGCGTCCACGAACCGACGCGACAGCCGCTGCGCGAGGCGGCGGCCCACGGTGCTCTTGCCCGCGCCCATCAGTCCGACGAGCACCAGCGAAGGCTCCCGCGTCTGTTCCGGCATCGGCGCCGCGCCCGCATTGGGCATCGACAAGCTTCCTTTCTCCCGCCGGCCAGTGCGCGGATTTGAATGCGCCACACATGGCCGATAGACTTTTCGCGTCCGCTTCATATTCTACAGGTTGCCGTACGCCGGCAATCTCGGACGGCGAGGCCGGACTGGTAAACCCGTTGTCGTAGCTCAGGGAAATTCCGCCGAACCATGCGCCGCTTTCTACTCATCATTGTCGTCCTTGTCGTGGCGCTTGTCGCCGGCGGCGCGATTTTCGTCGCGACCTGGGACATCCCGCCGCCCACCAAGGAAGTCCGCAAGGTGGTGCCCAATGACCGTTTCTCGCGCTAGGGCCGGCCTCGGCCTGGCCGCCGCCGCGGCCATCCTGCTGGCCGTCGCCGGCGCAGCCGCGCAGAACCCCCCGCGCAGCCTGGTGCCGGACGCCGCCCCGTCGGAGCGTCCCGGTCCCGTCAGGGAGTCGGACGTCCGCGTCGACCGTCTGGAGGCGCCCGGACGCGCGTCCGTCGGGCTGCTCGGCCCCGGCGAAAGCGGCCTGCCGGAGGATCTCTGGAACGGCGCCGACCGCGCAACCGTTGCGGCGCTGCTGCGCCGTCTGCCGCCCTATTACCGCTCGGCCACAGCACGGGATCTGGCGCGGCGGCTCCTGCTGTCGACAGGCCGCATGCCGGCTGGCGGGATATCCGACGCGGAACTGCTGGCCCTCAGGATGGAGCATCTGCTGACCATGGGCCAGGCGCAGAGCGTCGTGGCCCTGGCCGAGGCGGCCGGCGGCGGCATCTCCGAACCGGAGGTGGCGGAAATTCTGGCGGAAGCGCAGTTCGCACTGGGCGAGGCCGACAGCGCCTGCGACACCGTTCAGGCGACCGTCCGCGCCGGCGGCAGCGGTTACTGGCAACGGGCTTCCGTCTTCTGCGACCTGCGGGCCGGCCGCCGCGCCGACGCAGAACTGATGCGTTCGCTGATCGCCGAATCCGGCAACCCGGACCCGATCTTCCGCGACCTGGCCGACGCCGTCGCTGACGAGACCCCCGTCACCGTCGAGGCGGACCCGTCGATGCGTGCGCTGCACCTGGCGATGCTTCAGGCCGCGCCCTCGGCGACCCTGACCCGGGCGGGGAACCTGCCGCCCTATCTGGCCGCCATCGTCGCGTCGGGCTCGGGACACGATCCGGCAACGCGGATTGCGGCCGGCGAACGGGCGGTCGCCCATGCGGGGCTGGCGCCGTCGGTCGTGATGCTGGTCTACGACATGGAGGGCGCCGCCGATTCGCCCAGCCCCTATCGCGAGCCCGTGGTCTCGGCGATGGTCACGCAGGAGGTGGCAGGCCGCGCCGAGGCGCTGAACGAACTCTGGAGCCGCGCCGCCGAATCCGGCGAGCACGACCTGGCCGCCGGCTACGCCCGGGGCATTCTCGAGCGCCTCGAGCCCGGTTCCGCCATCGCCTTCCTGGCGCCGGCGGCGATCCGCATGTCGCTGCTGAACGGCGGCTACGAGCGCGCGGAGGCCTGGACGCACATCCTCGGCCGCGGCGCCAGCGGCGGCGGCAGCGACCTGGTCCAGGCCAACACGGCCTTCCTCCCGCTGGCGCAGGTGGCCGGGCTGACCGGCACCGACACGCGCAAGCTTCGCGTGTGGTGGTCGGTGACCGGCGACCAGCCGCAAGGGAGGACGCGCGCGCTCAGGGTGCTGATGACGCTGGACGCGCTGGGCCAGCCAGCCGATGCGGACCTGTGGGCCGACCTCCTCGCCGAGGACATGGAAACTGTCGCAGGTGTCGACGAACCAGCGCTCTGGCGGCAACTCGTCATGGCCTCCGGCACCGGTTCGACCGGTGAAGCCCTGTTGGCGGCGCTTGCGCTGACCGGGGCCGACAGCGCCGGCAATCTGGATCCCGTCACCCTGTCGACCATTGCCGGCGTCCTGCGCCGCGCCGGTCTGCAGGCGGAAGCGAGGCAACTCGCAATCGAGGCGGTCATTGCCCAGGGAGACTGAGGTCCCCGCACCGCGGCCGGACGATGCCCGGCTGATCGAGCTGTTTCTCGACATGATGACGGCCGAACGCAACGCCGCAGCCAATACCATCGCCGCCTACCGCCGCGATCTGGACGGGCTCGCCGGCTGGCTCGCCGGGCGCGGGCGCGCCATCGCGGACGCGGACACGGAGGCGCTCCGGGCCTGGCTCGGTCATCTCTCGCGTCAGGGTCTGGCGGCGGCGACCCAGGCCCGCCGCACCTCCTCGGCGCGCCGGCTCTACGCCTTCCTGCTGGCCGAGGGGCTGCGAGCCGACAATCCGGCCCTCGCCCTCGATGCGCCGAAGCGCGGCCGCCCTCTGCCGAAGACGCTCTCGGTGGACGAGATCGGCGCGCTGATCGCTGCGGCCCGCGCCCGGCGCGACCATCGCGGCGTGCGCCTGATCTGCCTGATCGAGATTCTCTACGCCGCCGGGCTGCGGGTCAGCGAACTGCTCACCCTGCCCCATCCGACGCTCAGCGGCGACGGCCGCTTCCTGATGGTGCGCGGCAAGGGCGGCAAGGAGCGGCTGGCGCCCATGAGCCCGGAGGCGCTGGCGGCGCTGGCGGATTATCACGCGGTCCGCGCCCGCTTCCTGACGGCCGGCCGGCCGTCGGACTGGCTGTTTCCGTCGCGCGGCGCGGCGGGCCACCTGACCCGCCAGCACTTCGCGCTGGAACTGAAGAAGCTGGCCGGGACGGCCGGCATCCGTCCCGCGCGCGTCTCTCCGCACGTGCTGCGCCATGCCTTCGCCAGCCACCTGCTGGCCGGCGGCGCAGACCTGCGAAGCCTCCAGAAACTGCTCGGCCACGCGGACATCTCGACCACGCAGATTTATACACACGTGCAGGATGAGCGTCTGACGGACCTCGTCAGGGGCGCGCATCCGCTTGCCCGGCGCTGAGCCACGGTCTATAGCCGGGAGAACTTTCTTCCAGGGGGAATTGCGATGAGCTTCAAGATCGTCGAACAGACCACGCCGCGCCTGAATCGCTGCGAGCTTTCCGTGCCCGGCTCCTCGCCGCAGATGTTCGAAAAGGCCGCAAAGTCCGATGCGGACGTCATCTTTCTCGATCTGGAAGACGCGGTCGCGCCCGACGACAAGCCGCAGGCGCGCAAGAACATCATCGAGGGGCTCAACGACATCGACTGGGGCAACAAGACGATGTCGTTGCGCATCAACGGCCTCGACACCCATTACATGTACCGCGATGTCGTCGACGTGCTGGAGCAGACCGGCGAGCGGCTCGACCTGATCATGATCCCGAAGGCCGGCACCGCCTCCGACATCTACGCCGTCGACATGCTGGTCACCCAGATCGAGGCCGCCAAGGGCCGCAAGAAGCGCATCGGCTTCGAGATGATCATCGAGACCGCGCTTGGCATGGCCAATGTCGACGAGATCGCCGCCGCCAGCCCGCGCAACGAATCGCTGCATTTCGGCGTCGCCGACTACGCCGCCTCCACCAAGGCGCGCACCACCTCCATCGGCGGTCCGAACCCGAACTATGGCGTGCTGACCGACGCCGACGACGCCGGCAAGCGCGACTATCACTGGGGCGACATGTGGCACTACGCCATCGCCCGCATGGTGGTCGCCGCCCGCGCCAACGGTCTCCGGCCGATCGACGGCCCCTTCGGCGACTTCTCCGACCCGGACGGCTACCGCGCCCAGGCGCAGCGCGCCGCGATCCTGGGCTGCGAGGGCAAGTGGGCGATCCATCCCAAGCAGATCGGCATCGCCAACGAGGTCTTCACCCCCGCCGAGAAGGAAGTCGAGAAGGCCCGCCGCATCCTCGCCGCCATGGAGCAGGCGCAGAAGGAAGGCCGCGGCGCCGTGGCCCTCGACGGCAAGCTGATCGACATCGCCTCGATCAAGCAGGCCGAGGCCATGGTCAAGCAGGCGGAGCTGATCTCCGGCGGCTGACGGCCGCCCGAACTCGAGACGATCCCCCTCCCTTTCCCTCCCCCTTGCCAAGGGGGAGGGTGGATCCGCGCAGCTGATCCGGGTGGGGGATTTTCGCTTTCAGACGGACCCGCGCTGCGCCCCTACTCCGTGCCCAGCACGACACCCTCGCGGCGGGGATCGGCGCCGCCGCGCCAGACCCCGTCGACATGCTCGATCCCGTGCAGGCCGCTGTTGAGGCCACGCACGTTCACCACGTGGCCCATGGCCTCCAGCGCGCGCCGCATGTCTTCGACTTCCGCCACATCTTCCAGGTCGGTTGCCCCGTTGCGGTTGACGAAGTTGGGCAGGTCGATCGCCTGCTGCACCGTCAGGCCAAGATCGAGCACGCCGATCAGGGTCCGGGCCACATAGCCGATGATGCGGCTGCCGCCCGGCGAGCCGATGGCCAGGCGGAAGCCTCCTTCCCGATCCAGCACGATGGTCGGCGACATGGAGCTGCGCGGGCGCTTGCCGGGCTCCACGCGGTTGGCGACAGCCAGCCCCTCCGCGTCGTCGGGCGCGAAGGAGAAATCCGTGAGCTGGTTGTTGAGCAGGAAGCCGCGCACGAAGATGCGCGAGCCGAAGGCGTTCTCCACCGACGACGTCATGGAAACCACGTTGCCCGCTGCATCCGCGATGACGAAGTGAGTCGTCGCAGGCTGCGTCAGATCATCGCCGTCGCGCAGTCCCCGCTGCCGGGGCAGGCCGGGCTCCGCCTCGCCCGAGGCCACCGTCGCATCGATCTCCGCGGCGCGGCGGGCGAGGTAGTCGGGATCGAGCAGTTCGGCCACGGGAACATCGACCACATCGCTGTCGGCCAGGAACCGCGCCCGGTCAGCATAGGCGCGCTTCTCCGCCTCGGCGACCAGATGGACCAGCACAGGCGCGGGACCGGCGCTGCCAAGGTCGAATCGGCTGAGCATGCCGAGGATCTGCGCGACCGCGACGCCGCCCGAGGTCGGCGGCGGCATGCCGCAGACCCGGTGCGAGCGATAGCCGATGCAGACGGGCGGCCGCCGCTTCGCCGCGTAACCGGCCAGATCCGCTTCGCTCAACAGCCCCGGATTCTCCGCATGGCCACGAACCGCGGCGACGATGTCCGCCGCGACCGGGCCCTCGTGCAGGGCGTCGGCTCCGCCCTCGGCGACAAGCGACAGCGTCTCGGCCAGCGCCGGGTTCCGCAGTATGTGGCCGACAGGCCAGGCCGCGCCGTCTGCATCGTAGAAGTACGGCGCAGCGCTGGGCGAGGCCTTGAGATAGCGGTCGCGATCCAGCAGGTAATGCAGCCTGGGCGTCACGTCGAAACCGTCGCGCGACAGGCGGATGGCGTCTTCGAACAGCCGCGCCCATTCGAGCCTGCCGTGATCCGCGTGCGCCAGCTCGAGCATGCGCAGCACGCCGGGCGCGCCGACCGCGCGGCCGCCGACCACCGCTTCGAAGAAGCCCAGGGGCGTGCCGTCGTCGTTCAGGAAAAGGGCCTCCGTGGCCGCCGCCGGCGCGGTTTCGCGGCCGTCATAGGCGTCCAGCCGGCCCTCCCCAGCATGCCAGTGCAGCATGAAGGCGCCGCCCCCGATGCCCGATGACTGCGGCTCGACCAGGGTCAGCACCGCCTGCACGGCGATCGCCGCATCCACCGCCGAGCCGCCGTCACGCAGCACCGCCATGCCGGCTTCGGCCGCCAGCGGGTGCGCCGCAGCCACCATGGGCGGACGCGTCTCCGCCCGCGCCGAGACGGAAATCAGCAGGATGAAGATGAGAGCGAGCAGTCTGATCATGGAATGGCGTCCCCCGTGGCCTCTTCACGTCCAGGAAAACCATATAGGGCGACGAAACGCCGTCGCCGCGGGACAAGAAGCCCGCTCAGGCGTGGCTCGGGCGGCCCCGCGAAAGCCGTCGACATATGCAAGCACCTCTGTGGCCTGGCTAACCAGGTGGGCGCCGTTGTATCCGGGACCACGGCCCCGGACAGTGACAGCTCCCTAGAGGACTTCATTGGCCCAGGGGCTTCGCTGGTCTGACGAACCCCGCAGTGGTCCGCCCGAGCCGTCAATGTAGTACGAATCGCGGAAAGTGCGAGTGATCTCAGCCGGTGGAGGAAAAAGATTCCATGCGCTCGGCCAGCGCCTCCAGCCGATCCGCGATCTCCCGGGCCCGGCCGTCATTGGCGCCGCCGTCCGATCCGCCGCCGGCGCGCGCGGTGTCCAGCTCCTCATAGGCGGTCGCCAGTTCGTCCGCGATCATCAGCGCGGTCATCATCATCAGCCGCGCGTCCGGCACCTTCATGCCGCCGTCGACCAGTTCGGTGGCGCGCTTGTCGACGAAGGCCGCGAGTTGCCGGACACGATCCTCCTCGCCCTCGCCGCAGCCGATGACATGGTCCCGGCCATTGATGGAAACGGTCACGTGCGGCATCGGCTCATCCCTTCACGATCAGGGAAAGCTGTTCCAGCGCGCGATCCACCTGTCCGGCCATGCGCGCGGCCTCCCGTCGGAGCCGCTCAACCACGGCCTCGCGCTCCGCCAGACGGTCCCGCAATTCGGCATTGTCGCCCTTCAGCGCTTCGACCTCCGCGGCCAGTTGCGCACGCGCGTCGCCGTCGGATGATTCTGCGGCTGTTCGACGCACAACGTCCGCCGCGCCGGCCTGTTCCAGACGCTCGATGGCTGAGGCAATGCGCTCCCACGGGTCCGAATTCCGGGGCCTGAGGTCATTCATGGACAATTATCATCGGTCCTGCATGGCGTTAGCCGCCGCTGCTAACACGTTACCATAGAAACAAGCCTGATTTGCCGTCAACAAGCTCCCGCACCGACCGTTCCGGTTTTGGCGAATTCGGGTTCGCCGTGGTTGACGCCCGAACGACCGCCCGGCATTTTGCCGCCGCTTTCGGGCTGCGCCGATCAGCGGGGCGGCCCGGGCATCTTGTGCCCGGACAGCGAACGTCATTTCACCAGCGAGGCGTTCCGGCCGGGCGTGAAGGTTCGTCGGACATGCCGTCCAGAAGCGCCGAGGCCCAGAACGTATGAATGTTGATCCGCGCGAGATGGCGAACGCCATCCGAGCCTTGTCGATGGACGCTGTCCAGAAGGCGAACTCCGGCCATCCCGGCATGCCCATGGGCATGGCCGACGTAGCGACGGTGCTTTTCAGCAAGTACCTGGCGTTCGATCCGCGCCGGCCCGACTGGCCGGACCGCGACCGCTTCGTGCTGAGCGCCGGTCATGGCTCGATGCTGCTCTATTCGCTGCTCTACCTGACGGGCTATGCGGACATGACCATCGAAGAGCTGAAGAACTTCCGCCAGTTCGGCTCCCGCACCGCCGGCCATCCCGAATACGGCCACGCCGCCGGCATCGAGACCACCACCGGTCCGCTGGGCCAGGGCCTGGGCAACGCCGTCGGCATGGCGCTGGCGGAGCGCATCCTGAACGCGCGCTTCGGCGACACGGTGGTCGATCACTTCACCTACGTGATCGCCGGCGACGGCTGCCTGATGGAAGGCATCAGCCACGAGGCGGCCAGCCTCGCCGGCCATCTGAAGCTGGGCAAGCTGGTCGTCCTCTTCGACGACAACAGCATTTCCATCGACGGCTCGGTCGACCTCGCCTGTTCCGACAACCAGATGGCGCGATTCGCCGCCCTTGGCTGGCACGTGCTCGACTGCGACGGCCACGATCACAAGGCGGTCGCCGACGCGATCGAGGCCGCCCGCAACGAGCCGCGGCCCTCGCTGATCGCCTGCAAGACCGTCATCGGCTACGGCGCGCCCAACAAGCAGGGCACAGCAGCCACCCATGGCGCCCCGCTGGGCGATGAGGAGATCCAGGCGGCGCGCGAGAAGCTCGGCTGGACTTCCGCGCCCTTCGAGGTGCCCGACGACGTGCTCGACGCCTGGCGGCTGGTCGGTGCCCGCGGCGCCTCCCGCTCGGCGGCCTGGGACGTGCGCCTGGCGGAGATCGACCAGGACCGCCACGAGACCTTCAAGCGCATCATGTCGGGCCGCCTGCCCGACGGCTGGGAGGCCGGGATCGAGGCGCATATCGCCAAGCTGCTGCAGGACAAGCCGAACGTGGCGACGCGCAAGGCTTCACAGATGGCCATCGAGGTGCTGCAGCCGGCGCTGCCCGAAATGGTCGGCGGTTCCGCCGATCTGACCGGTTCGAACCTGACCAAGACCGGCGCCATGACGCCGGTGACGCCGGGCGACTTCGCGGGTTCCTACATCTACTACGGCGTGCGCGAACACGGCATGGCTGCGGCGATGAACGGCATGGCGCTCCATGGCGGCGTCATCCCCTACGGCGGCACTTTCCTGGTCTTCACCGATTACTGCCGCCCGTCCATCCGCCTTTCGGCGCTGATGGGTCAGCGGGTGATCTACGTGATGACCCATGATTCGATCGGTCTGGGCGAGGACGGTCCGACCCACCAGCCGGTCGAACATCTCGCCGCGCTGCGGGCGATCCCGAACGTGCGCGTTTTCCGTCCGGCCGACGCGGTGGAGACGGCCGAGTGCTGGAGACTGGCGCTGGCGCACGATTCGGGCCCGTCGGTGCTCGCGCTCTCCCGCCAGGGCACGCCGCAGGTGCGCGCAGAAGCTAAGGATCTCTCCGCCCGCGGCGGCTATATCCTCAAGGAGGCCGCAGGCGAGGCGAAAGTCACGCTGATCGCGACCGGAACCGAAGTCGCGCTGGCGCTGGCGGCGCGCAAGCAGCTCCAGGCCGACAGCATCCCGACCTCGGTCGTTTCCATGCCCTGCCGCGAGATTTTCGATGCGCAGGATGAGGACTACCGCAACCAGACGCTCAGGCCCGGGACGGTGCGCATCGCGGTGGAAGCCGCTTCCCCCTTCGGCTGGGAACGCTATGTCGGGGAGAATGGCGGCTTCGTCGGCATGACCGGCTTCGGCGCATCGGCGCCCGCCGACCAGCTCTACGAACATTTCGGCATCACGCCCGCCGCGATCGCGGAGGCCGCCAAGGGGCGGCTCGGCTAGTCAGGAAGGAAAAGAAGAATGACGCTACGTGTCGCCATCAACGGATTCGGCCGCATCGGCCGCCTGGTTCTGCGCGCCCTTGCCGAATCGGGCCGCAACGACATCCAGGTCGTCGCCATCAACGATCTCGGCTCGATCGAGGCGAACGCCCATCTGTTGCGCTACGACACCGTGCATGGCCGCTTTCCGATGAAGGTGACCACCACCGACAGCGGCATGGACTACGGCAAGGGCGAGATCCGGGTGCTGGCCGAGCGCGATCCGGCGAAGCTGCCCTGGGGCGACATGGGCGTCGACATCGCGCTGGAGTGCACCGGCCTGTTCGCGTCGAAGGAGAAGGCCTCGGCCCATCTGCAGGCCGGCGCCAGGCGCGTGCTCGTCTCGGCGCCGGCCTCCGGCGCCGACCTCACGGTGGTCTACGGCGTCAATCACGACAAACTGGAGAGCGGCCACCAGGTGGTTTCCAACGCCTCATGCACCACCAACTGCCTGGCCCCGGTCGCCCAGGTGCTGAACGATTCGATCGGCATCGAGAGCGGCTTCATGACCACCATCCACGCCTATACCGGCGACCAGCGCACGGTCGACACCCTGCACAGCGACCTGCGCCGCGCCCGCGCCGCCGCGTCCTCGATGATCCCGACCTCGACCGGCGCGGCCAAGGCCGTCGGACTGGTGCTGCCGGAACTCGCGGGCAAGCTGGACGGCACGGCGATCCGCGTGCCGACCAACAACGTCTCGCTGATCGACCTCACCTTCCAGGCGTCGCGCAAGACCTCGGCCGAAGAGATCAACGAAGCCATGAAGCAGGCCGCCGAAGGCCGGCTGAAAGGCGTGCTTGAGGTCAATGACGAGCCGCTGGTCTCGGTCGACTTCAACCACTCGCCGGCCAGTTCGACCTTCGACCTGACCCAGACGCAGGTCATCGACGGCACCTTCGTGCGCGTGCTGAGCTGGTACGACAACGAGTGGGGCTTCTCCAACCGCATGGGCGACACCGCGGTCGCCATGGGCCGTCTGATCTGAGCGGAGGGCCATCGCATGAGCCGGTTCCGCACGCTCGACGACCTCAACGCGGCGGGCCGGCGCGTGCTCGTACGCGTCGACCTGAACGTACCCTTCCGTGACGGCCGGGTCAGCGACCACACGCGGATCGACCGCGTTCTGCCGACGATCCGGGAACTCTCCGACAAGGGCGCGAAGGTGATTCTGCTCGCCCATTTCGGGCGGCCGAAGGGCGAGCGGCAACCGGAACTGTCGCTGGAACCGGTCGCCGCGGCAGTGTCCGAGCGTCTTGGCCGGCCCGTCGGCTTTGCGCCGGACTGCGTCGGCGAGCCGGCGGAGAAGGGCATCGCCGCGATGGCCGACGGCGACGTGCTGCTGCTGGAGAACACCCGCTTCCACGCCGGCGAGGAAAGGAACGACGACGCTCTCGCCGACCGCATGGCGGCGCTCGGCGACGCCTTCGTCGCGGACGCCTTCTCCTGCGCCCACCGCGCCCATGTCTCGACCGAAGGCCTGGCGCGGCGGCTGGAGACGGTCGCGGGCCGTTGCATGGAGGCGGAACTGACCGCGCTGGAGAGCGCGCTGGGCGACCCCGAGCGCCCGGCGGCGGCGCTGGTCGGCGGGGCCAAGGTATCCACCAAGCTGGACGTCCTGGAGAACCTCTCGGGCAGCGTCGACCTGCTGATCATCGGCGGAGCCATGGCCAACACCTTCCTGCTGGCCCGCGGATTCGAGGTGGGCCGCTCGCTCGCCGAGCCGGATCTGGTCGCCACCGCCCAGCGGATCATGTTCGCGGCCGAGAACCGGGGCTGCGAGATTCTGCTGCCGCTGGACGCCGTGGTGGCCGACAGCCTGGCGGCGGATGTCGATTCGGATGTCGTCGACATCGCGGCGGTACCCGCCGACCGCATGATCCTGGACGTCGGGCCGAAGAGCATCGCCCAGACCGTCGCACGGCTGGAGGACTGCCGTACGCTGATGTGGAACGGCCCGATGGGCGCCTTCGAGACGCCGCCCTTCGACCGGGCCACGGTCGAGATCGCACGGGCCGCGGCGCGCCTGACGAAATCCGGCAAACTCAATTCCGTCGCCGGTGGCGGCGACACGGTTGCGGCGCTGAACCACGCTGACGCGGCGGCCGATTTCTCGTATGTATCCACTGCCGGCGGCGCATTCCTGGAATGGATCGAGGGGAAGGTCCTTCCGGGCGTCGCCGTCCTTCAACGATGACCGAGCGGGAGCAAGAGAGAAGATGTCCGATCGCGACCTGAATGCCGTTGCCATGAAGATCGTCGCCGACGGTCGGGGAGTCCTGGCGGCCGACGAATCCACCGGCACCATCAAGAAGCGCTTCGACCAGATCGGCGTCGAGAACACCGAGGAAAACCGCCGCGACTACCGCGAGATGCTGTTCCGCGCCGAAGACCACGGCAAGTACACCGGCGGCATCATCCTGTACGATGAGACCCTGCGCCAGAAAGCGGCCGACGGCACGCCGCTGGTCGACCTAATCCGCAACGCCGACGTCGCGCCGGGCATCAAGGTGGACAAGGGCGCCAAGCCCCTGCCTTTCGCGCCCGGAGAGACCGTGACCGAAGGCCTGGACGGGCTGCGCGAACGCTTCGAGGAGTACCGCAAGCTGGGCGCCGAGTTCGCCAAGTGGCGCGCGGTCATCAAGATCACCGACGATCTGCCGAGCGACTACTGCATCGCCGCCAATGCCCATGCCCTGGCGCGCTACGCCGCGCTCTCCCAGGAAGCGGGCATCGTGCCGATCGTCGAGCCCGAGGTGCTGATGGACGGCGGCCACGACCTGGCCCGCTGCCAGAAGGTGACCGAGGATACGCTGGAGGCGGTGTTCGCGGAGCTCCATGCCCAGCGCGTGGCCCTGGAGGGGATGTTGCTGAAACCCAACATGGTGATTTCGGGCCAGGACGCGGCGAACCGCGCCGGCGTGCAGGAAGTCGCCTACGCGACCATCCAGACCCTGAAGCGCTGCGTGCCGGCCGCGGTGCCCGGCATCGTCTTCCTGTCGGGCGGCCAGACCGAGGAAGAGGCGACCGCGCACCTCGACGCCATGAACCGCCTGGGCGACCTTCCGTGGAAGCTCAGCTTCTCCTATGGCCGCGCGCTGCAGCAGTCGGCGCTGAAGGCCTGGAGCGGCAAGCCGGAGAACGTCGCCGCCGGACAGCGCGCCTATCTGCACCGCGCCCGGATGAACTGGGCCGCCGCCCGCGGTGAATGGCACGCGGAACTGGAAAAGGCGGCCTGAGACCGGCCGCGGGAACCCTACCGCCAGCAACGGCACCAGAAAAAGGAAAGGCCGCCCCCGCGCCGACGGGAACGGCCTTTCGCTGTTGCTGCCTCCCGGCCATGGAGGGTGTTAGGCCCCTCCGGCGGCGGGAGAACCATGTCGTCCGGAAACCGTTTCCCCGACCCCCGGCAATGACCGCAACGGGTGAATGGATAGCATGATTCCGAACGCATGTGGTGTGTCCGGGCTGTGACATGAGGCGGTGAGACGAAAAAGGGCCCGGACGGCGGTCCGGGCCCTGTCGGTCATCGGCTGCACGGGGGCGGGTCGTCCCGCCCGCAGCTTCAGCCCTTCATGTTGGCGTTGACGAAGTCCCAGTTGACCAGATGGTCGAAGAACGCCTGCACGTAGTCGGGCCGGCGGTTCTGGTAGTCCAGATAATAGGCGTGCTCCCAGACGTCGACGGTCAGCACCGGCGTCAGGCCGTCGGTCATCGGGGTGCCGGCGTTGGACGTGTTGTGGATCTTCAGCTTGCCGCCGTCGAGCACCAGCCAGGTCCAGCCGGAGCCGAAATTGCCGGCCGCCGAGGCCTTGAACTTGGCAGCCATCTCTTCGGTCGAACCGAACTCGGCCTTGATCGCGTCGGCGATATCCCCCTTGGCCTCGCCGCCGCCGCCGGGCGCCATGCCGTTCCAGAAGAAGGTGTGGTTCCAGATCTGGGCGACCTGGTTGAACAGCCCCTGATTGCCCTGCTTGTGGGCTTCCATGATGGCTTCCTCGACCGAGGCGTTGTCCAGCGGCGTGCCCTGGACCAGTTCGTTGGCCTTGGTCACATAGGCGTTGTGGTGCTTGCCGTGATGAAAGTCGAGCGTGTTGGCCGAGTAGTGCGGCTCCAGCGCGTCCTTGGCATAGGGCAGGTCAGGAAGTTGAAATGCCATGTCGGATCTCCCGTTCTCGTTGGAATTGGACGGCGCCGCCCCCCGGCGCGACGATCCCCTTGCGCTTTTTCAAGTGGTGCGCCTGTGCCCCGAATAAAGGGGGGCTAGGTTGCAGAGGTCAAGACTTCTCGCCGGATTGCGCGGCTGTTATTCAGAACCCAACGGCACGAAACAACCATCGAGAGGATCATCCATGCGGGTCAAGGGCAAGGTCTGCGTCATCACGGGCGGCGCATCCGGTATCGGCAAGGCGCTGGCGGAGCGCTTTCACGAAGAAGGCGCCAAGGGCGTGGTCGTCGCGGACATGCAGGCCGACAAGCTAGAGCAGGTCGCCGCCAGCGTGAACGGACTCGCGGTCGTCACCGACGTATCGAAGGAAGAGGACATCAAGCGGCTGGTGAAGGCGGCCGAGGATGAATACGGCCATATCGACGTCTTCGTCTCCAATGCCGGCATCGCCCGCATGGGCGGCGAGGAGAGCTCCGACGCCGACTGGCAGCAGAACTGGGACATCCACGTCATGGCCCATGTCTATGCCGCGCGCGCGGTGGCCGAGAAGATGGCTGCCCGCGGCGAGGGCTATCTGATCAACACCGCCTCCGCCGCCGGCCTGCTGACCCACGTCAACTCCGCCACCTATTCGGTGACCAAGCATGCCGCGGTGTCCTTCGCCGAATGGCTCTCGATCAACTATGGCGACCGGGGCGTCCATGTCTCGGTGCTGGCGCCGCAGGCGGTGCGGACCGCCATGACCTCGGGCCGCAACGTCTCGGTGGCTTCGGTCGACGGCATGATCGAGCCCGAGCAGCTCGCCGACTGCGTGATCGAGACGATGGACAAGGAAGAGTTCCTCATCCTGCCCCACGAGCAGGTGCGCGAGTACATGAAGCGCAAGGCCCTCGATGTCGACCGCTGGCTGTCCGGCATGCGGCGCTTCAAGGCCAAACGCCCCGAATCCGGCTGAGGCAAACCCGTGCGCCGCGCTTGAAGCGGCGCGCGAAACCGCCATGTGCCCCTCAACCCCTTCTTCAAGAGGGGGAGCACGAACAACGGTAACGTTGCGGGAGCACAGAAATGGCAGACGATCAGCGAACCGCGAAGGCGGACGCGGAGGACGGCCAGGTCGCCGAGCTTCATCGCATGGTCATGCCCGACCACCTCTGCCCCTTCGGCCTGAAGGCCAGGGATCTGCTGGAGCGCGAGGGCTACCAGGTCGACGACCACTGGCTGGAAACCCGCGACGAAACCGACCGTTTCCAGGAGAAGCACGGCGTCGACACCACGCCGCAGATATTCATCGGCGGCGAGCGCGTCGGCGGCTATGACGAGCTGAGGGTCTGGCTGGGCAAGGACGATCCCCCGGAGGAGCAGGACGACACGACCTACCGGCCGGTGATCGCCTTGTTCATCATGGCCTTCCTGATCGCCATGGCCGTGCGAATCGCCACCGGCGCGGACCTTCTCGCCATCCGGACACTGGAATGGTTCATCGCGACCGCGATGAGTCTGCTCGCCCTGCAGAAGCTCGACGATGTCGAGGGCTTCTCGACCATGTTCCTGAACTACGACCTGCTGGCCCGGCGCTGGGTGCGCTATGGCTACATCTATCCCTATGCCGAAGCCTTCGCCGGCATCCTGATGCTGGCGGGCGCGCTGATCTGGCTCGCCGCGCCGGTGGCGCTGTTCATCGGCCTGGTCGGATCGGTGTCGGTCTTCAAGGCCGTCTATGTCGACAAGCGCGAACTGAAATGCGCCTGCGTCGGCGGCAGTTCCAACGTACCGCTCGGCGCGATCTCCTTGACCGAGAACCTGATGATGACTGTCATGGGGATATGGATGCCGTTGAAAATGTACGTGCTGCAGTGAACCGCCGCGGCCCCGCTCGCCGGTGGCGGCCATGACCGCGATCGAGTTCTTCTGGGATCCCGGCAGCACCAACACCTATTTCGCGTGGAAGCTGCTGCCGCCGATCGCGGCGCGCCATGGCGCGGCGGTCGTCCCGCGCGCCTTCAATCTCGGTCACGTCTTCCGCCACCATGACTATGTCCTGATGGACGAGCCGCCGGCGAAGATCGCCAACCGCAAGCGCGACCTCGAGCGCTGGACGGCAAAATACGGCCTCGCCTTCCGTTTCCCCGACGTGTTTCCGATCAAGACCAGCCGCGCGCTGCGCGGCGCCCTCGCCATGCGTGGCCGCGGGCTGGAGCACGAATTCATTACCGCCGTGCTGGAGGCCTACTGGGAGCGCAACGACCATTCGATTGCGGAGATCGCCGGCCTCGGCCGCCTTGCCGAGAGGCTGGGCGTCGATCCCGAAGCGTTCGAAGCCGAGGTGGAAAGCCCCGCCGTCCGCGAGTTGTTGATCGCGGAAACGGAGGAAGGCCTGGAGCGCGGCGTTTTCGGCGCGCCCTCCTTCCTGATCGGCGACGAACTGTTCTGGGGCAAGGACCGCATGGACTTCGTCGAGGACGAGCTGCGGCGCAATTCCGGGGGAGGTTGAATCGCCACCACCTGCAGGTCCCGTGACTTGATCGCGGGTCCAGTGAGGCAGCGGTAAAGTGATGGGCCCCGGGATCGAGTCCCGGGGCGGGTTCAGTCTAGTAGGTCGCGCGACCCCCGGAGATGTCGATCGCCTGACCGGTGGTGAAGCTGCAGTCCTCGGACGCGAGCCAGGTCACCAGCGCCGCGATCTCGGAAGGCTCGACGAAACGGGCCATGGGGATCTTGGAGAGCATGAAGTCGATGTGCTCCTGGCTCATCTGCTCGAAGATCGCCGTCCGCGCCGCGGCCGGGGTGACGCAGTTGACCATCACGTTGCGGTCGGCCAGTTCCTTGCCCAGCGACTTGGTCAGCGCGATGACCCCGGCCTTCGACGCCGAATAGGCCGAGGCGTTGGGATTGCCCTCCTTGCCCGCGACCGAGGCGATGTTGACGATCCGGCCATAGCCGTTCTCGATCAGCTTCGGCGCCACGGCGCGGCAGCACAGATAGACGCCGATCAGGTTGATCTCGATGATCTGGCGCCATTCCTCGGGGGTGTAATCCCAGACCTTCCGGTTGGCGCCGGCTATTCCGGCATTGCAGACCAGAATGTCGAGGCCGCCCAGCGCCGCCATCGTGTCGGCCAGAGCGCCATCGATGGCCGCGTGGTCGGTGACGTCGACCACCGCGGGTGTCGCCCCGATCGCCGTGGCGGTCTCCGCGGCCAGGGCTTCGTCGCGGTCCCAGATCGACACCGCCGCGCCTGAGGCGATGAAACGCTCGGCGATCGCGCGGCCGATGCCTTGCGCCCCGCCGGTCACGATGGCTCGTCTGCCCTTCAGATCGATCGCGTTCATGAACCCCTCCCGCTCCGTGCCGGTCAGGCTGCCGGCTTCTCCATGGTCAGCAGCAGCCGCCAGGCCGCGATATCCTCGGGCGGCTGACCCGCATAGTCCCCGTGCACCGGCAGCCGGTCCGGATCCTCGACGCTCCAGCGCTCGGCCGCCAGCGTGCGGAAGCCGACGCCTTCCAGCATCGCGATCATCTCGCCGGCCGGAATGCGGTTGATGTACTGCACGTCGTTCTCCAGCCAGCGGCTGAACGCGGCCTTCGAATGTCGCAGATAATGCTTCTTCGAGCGTGAGGGATCGTAGTGCGCGAGGTGATCGTCCAGCCCGACCTGGGCCGCCATGCGCCCGCCCGGCTTCAGCACCCGGAACCAGTCCTCGGCGGCGCGCCGGAAGCCCTCGGCGACGACATGTTCGAGCACGTCGACCGAATAGACCATGTCGAAGCGGCCGTCCGGATAAGGCAGAACGCCGTCATGATCGATGGCGTAGTGCATGTCGAGGACGGCGTAGACGTCGTCGAAGCTCTCCGCGCGCTCGAGCCCGGCCAGCCGCGCTTCGGCCCGCTCCCGCTGCGCCGGCGTCAGATCGAGGCCCGCGAGCCCCTGGCGGACCTGGGGCAACGCCGCCCGGAACGCTGCGAAGGCCCGGTTGTCCCAGACGTCGAAGCAGTGAACCTCGGCCTCATGGATCAGCGCGGGAAAGACGCTGTAGGCGTGCATCCAGCCCGTGCCGAGCTCCAGAAAGACCGGACGCTCCGGCAGTTCCGCCTCGGCGATCCGGTCGAGTACCCAGCCGGCCCGCTCCATCGACAGCTTGCGCTCGGTCTTCCGGTTGCCGAGCCAGCGGTACAGCGCCTTGGTGGCGCCGTTGAGCGAAAAGGCGCGAAGCACCGTGGCCGCCAGGTAGTAGTTCAACGATGGTCAGTCCTTTGCGTCGGCCGCCACCTGCACGGTCACCATCTTGTCGGGATTGCGCGGCGGCTCGCCCGTGGCGATCGCGTCGACATGCTCCATGCCTTCGGTCACCTGGCCCCACACGGTGTACTGGCCGTTCAGGAACGAACCCTGGTCGAACATGATGAAGAACTGACTGTTGGCCGAATTCGGGTTCTGGGACCGGGCCATGCCGACAGTGCCGCGTTCGAAGGGCGTATTCGAGAACTCGGCCGGCAGGTCGGGTTTCTTTGAACCGCCGCGGCCGGTGCCGGTGGGATCGCCGGTCTGCGCCATGAATCCGGGAATGACGCGATGGAAGACCACGCCGTCATAGAACCCCTCTCGGGCCAGTTCCTTGATCCGCTCCACGTGCTTCGGCGCCACGCCGGGCAGCATCTCGATGACCACGCGGCCATGTTCAAGGTCGATATAGAGTGTGTTTTCCAAATCCGCCGCCTCGCCATTGGTCGTCGTCGCGATAGATAGTACGGTTACAAGCGCCAGCATCAGTCGACGCATTCGCAGACTCCTTCGGGTTGCCTCGCACCCGGTACGCGGGCGCGATTTCGATGTGTACCGGGTTTCGAACGGCGATGAAACCGCCGATCGGCGGGCAGGGGAGGGTTTGATGTTTCCGGCCTATTTCCAGCGCATGGCCCGCTACAACCGTTGGGCCAACGGTCTGGTCTACGACGCGGCGGCGAAGATCCCCGACGAGGCCTACCGCCGCGACGTGGGCGCCTTCTTCGGCTCCGTTCACGGCACGCTGAACCATTTGCTGGTGGCCGACCGCATCTGGCTGAAGCGGCTGACGGGCGAAGGCGAAGCCCCGGCGCGGCTGGACGCGGTGCTGTTCGACGACTTCGGCGCGCTGCGGGACGCCCGCGAGACCGAGGACGAACGGCTTCTGGCCTGGACCGGACGGCTCTCGCCGGAGGACTTCGAACGCGATTTCAGCTACCGCAACATGGCCGGCGATACGTTCGCCAATCCGCTCGATCTGATTCTCGGCCACGTCTTCAACCACCAGACCCACCACCGGGGCCAGGCGCACGCCATCATCGGGCATCTGGGTTTCGAGCCGCCTTCGATGGATCTCGTCTATTTCGAGCGGCAGGGCTGACCGCTCAGGGCGGCGTCATGCGGCCGGTTTCGCCCGGCGGGTTGCCGAATGTCGCGAAGTCGTCGCGGTCCCAGACCTCGCGGACCTGATCCAGCGCCCAGCGCACGCTGGGGAAGGCGAGTTCGTCCCAGGGAATCTCGTCGAAATCGAACAGGGCGACCTCGAGGGATTCCGGGCCCGCTTCGAAACCGGGCGCGGCCAGCTCGGCCTTGTAGATGAGCTGCACCTGGGAAATCCGTGGAATGTTGTAGACCGCCAGCAGCGGCCCCATGCGCAGTTCCACGCCGGCCTCCTCCCAGGCCTCCCGCGCGGCGCCCTCGGCCGAGGTCTCGCGCTCCTCCATGAAGCCGGCCGGGATGGTCCAGAAGCCCCGGCGCGGCTCGATGGCCCGGCGGCAGAGCAGCACCTTGTCGCCGTGGCGGCAGACTGCGCCGACGACGATCTTCGGATTGACGTAATGCACCCAGCCGCACTCGTCGCAGACCATGCGCTCCCGGTCGTCGCCGGCGGGCACCTGCTGACTGAAGTTCTCCCCGCCCGGTAGGTGTCTCATGGCTGCTCCATCTGCCTCGGCGGCGGACGGCGCCATCCCCTTTGCCCCGCCGGAACCGATTGTATCCTTTCGGCACATTTCGCCGTAGCGGGATGCTAGTTGGAAGGCGGCGGCAAGTCCATTCGCCCCGCATTGGGACATCACGCGCTGACCGTCTGGGCCGCAATTTCAGGGGAACCGCCTGTTTCAGGCCGCAGACTGGCCATGGCACGCCGATTGCTGATGGCAATGCGTGGCGCCTGGCGTCGTAGAGTTTTTCAGTCGCCGCAGCATTCCCTTGATCGGCATGACGAAAGTCATGACCGCACTTCCAACGGAGACGCCAACCCCTCGGCGTCTCCGTTTTTTATTGTCCCTGCTGAAGCCGTTCGATCTGGGCCTGGACGGCTGTATGGGCGTCGCTGCCCGGCGTCAGGGTGCCCAGCAGTTTCCGCCATGACTGTACAGCGGCCTCCGGCCGGCCGGCCTCGGCCTCGCCCCGGCCAACGAACCACAGGGCATCCGGGTTGTCGGGATCGACCTCCAGCACCGCGCGGAACGCTTCGACCGCCCTGGGCGACAACGGGCCATCACCGCCGGCGTCCACGAGCGCGCCGGCCAGCGCCAGCCGGGTTTCCGTATCCTCCGGGCGGAGCCGTGCCGCGTTCTCATAGGCTTCGATCATGGCATCGGTCTCGCCCAGCACGCCGCGCGCGCGGGCGAGCCGCATCCAGCCGTCATAATCGTCCGGGTTCTCTTCCAGCCTCGCGGCCAGTCCTTCGACCATGCCTCGGATCATCGCCTGGCGGTCGTCGGCCGACATCTCCTGCGCCGCCTGGATGTCCTCGGCGGACGGGCCGGGCGCGGCGGCGTCGCTGCTCTGGGCCGGTGCGGGCGGGGCGGAAGGTCCGGGCGCGGCGCCGGCCGCGGCCATCCGGTCCATCAGCTCTGCCGGCGGCTCGACGTCCAGGTCGCGGGCCACCTCGGCGATGCGTTCCCTGAGCGCGGGCAGCCAGGGCGCGTCGGCAGGAGAATCCTGCGCCAGCGACACCCAGCCGTCATAGGCCCCCTTCAGATCGCCGCCCTGCCCCCGCGCCAGCGCCAGGTAATAGCGCGCGCCGGGATGATTGGCGTCGATCTCGACGGCGCGGCGGAAGGCATCCTGCGCGCGCTCGATGACGACCCCGTTCGAGGAAAAGACCAGTGCCTCGCCGAGTTGCATGTGCGGGGCCGGATCGCTCGCGGCCTCCGGCAGGGCCGCCGCCTTCGCATAGGCCCCCGCGGCGTCGCCATAACGGTCCATGACGCCATAGCTGCGGCCGAGCAGCATCCATCCCTCGAAGTTCTCCGGATCCTCCTCCAGGCGGCGTTCCAGGTTGCCCACCATGTTGGAAACCGATTCAAGGCCCTGTTCGGCCGACGGCGCCCCCGGCTGCGCCGCGGCCATGCGGGCGGCGCCGGCCGGGACTTCGATGCGCTGGGCCAGCGGCTGGGCAGGCAGGTCCGGATTGCCGATGGCGAGATAGAGCAACCCCGCGCCGACCGGCACCGAGACGGCGATGACAAGGCCCACGATCAGGGGCGCGCCGCCGCCTTCACGCACGTCCGGTTCGGCGTCGCGCGAGGCCTGCAGCATGCGCCGTTCGATCTCGTTGCGGGCGGCGCGCGCCTCGGCCGGCGAGATCACCCCGCGCGCTTCCTCGGCGCGCAGTTCGTCGATCTGGCTGCGGTAGACGGTCATGTCGTAGTCGCCGCGGCGCGCAGCGCCCCGCCCGGCGCCGACCAGCGGGCGCAGCACGAAGAGAAGCACGGCGAGCGTGATCGCGGCGATCAGGATCCAGAAAAGCAAGTGCAGCTACCTTTGATCGGAAAGGGCGCGGTCCAGCTCGGCGCGCTCGGCCTCGGTCAGCGGCGCTTCATTGCCGCCGCCGGCCCTGCCCGCCGCCCGCCGGCGCCGCAGATAGACCGCCGAGATGATGAGGCCGGGAACAAGGATCAGCAGCGGACCGAACCACAGGAGGTAGGTCGTCGCCTTCATCGGCGTATCCAGCAGCACCCAGTCGCCGTACCGGGCCACCATGTAATCCCGGGCTTCCTCGTTGGTGTCGCCCGCGGCGATGCGCTCGCGCAGCAGCACGCGCAGGTCGCGGGCCAGCGGCGCGTGACTCTCGCTGATCGCCTGGTTCTGGCAGACGAGGCAGCGCAGTTCCTTCATCAGCTCCTGCGCGCGGGCCTCCTTCTGCGGATCCTCCAGCGGCTTCTCGGTGAAGATCGCCTGTGCGGGCACGGCGAACGCCAGCACCGCGGCAAGCAGGAGGAACTGAAACGGCCGAAGCAAAGTCATTTCCGCAGCTCCGCCAGCAGAGGCCGCAGCTTGTCGCGCAGGATCTGCGGCGTGATCGGACCGATCACCTTGTCGACGATGACGCCGTTGCGGTCGATCACGAAGGTCTCCGGCACGCCGTAGACGCCGAAGTCGATGCCGACACGGCCGTTCACGTCGGAGCCGATGCGGTCATAGGGATCGCCGAAACGGTCCAGCCAGGAAATCGCGTCGTTGGGCCTGTCCTTGTAGTTGAGGCCGTAGATCGGCACCTCGCCGGACTTCTGCATCTCCATGAGGATCGGATGCTCCACCCGGCAGGCCACGCACCAGCTCGCGAAGACGTTGACCAAGGCCGGTTCGCCGCCCAGATCGGCGCGCGAGAGGCCGTTGTCCTTGCCCGGCAGCGGCGGCAGGTCGAACTCCGGCGCCGGCTTGTCGATCAGCACGGACGGGATGGACTTCGGATCCAGCGAAAGCCCCTGGAAGAGGAAGCCGCCGATCACGACGAAAACGGCGACGGGAAGCAACGCCCAGAGCCAGCGCAGGGACGAGCCGCCCGTCGGCTGTTCTTCGGCCTGTTCGGACATGTTCAGTCTCCAGCGCCTGCGATGGCGGCGTCGCCCGGCGCCTGTGCCGCGCGGCGTGCCGGGGCGCCAATGCGGTGTCGGCGATCGCTGAGCGAAACCAGGCCGCCGGCGACCATGAACAGCGTTCCCAGCCAGATCCAGATCACCAGCGGCTTGTAATAGAGCCGGACGGCATAGCCGCCCTGGCCATCGGGCTCACCCAGAACTGTATAGAGGTCGCCGGCGAAGTTGGAGCGGATGGCGGCCTCGGTGGTTTCCATGGGCGGGCTGGTGAAGGTTCGCATCTCGGGCTGCAGCACGGTGACGGGCTGACCGTCCCTGGTGACGACGAAGGCGCCGGTAAGCGATTCGTAGTTCGGGCCCGGCACCGTCTGGGCGCCGACGAAGGTCAGATCGTAATCGCCCACGGTCTGCGTGTCGCCCGGCCGCATGATGGTCTGGATTTCCTCCTGCCAGGTCTCCGAGGCGGTGATGCCGAGCACCATCAGCGCAACGCCCAGATGCGCCAGACTCATGCCGAAGCTGGCCCGGGGCAGGCCGCGCGCGCGCCGCCAGCTCTCGCCGGGGGAGACCCGGAATAGCTTCACCCGCTCGCCCATTTCCCAGAGCACGCCGAAGCCGAGCCAGACGACCAGGACCATGCCCAGCACCGCCAGCAGCGATATGTCGAAAGCGGCCCACAGGGTCGCCACCGCGGCGACGAAGGCCGCCATGGCGACGAACCGCAGGCGTTTGAGGATGCCGGTCAGATCGCCCCGCTTCCAGGCCATCATCGGCCCGATGGCCAGCGCCGCCACCAGCGGCGTCATCAGCGGCACGAAGGTCGCGTTGAAATAGGGCGGGCCGACCGAGACCTTCTCGCCCGTGACCGCATCGAGGAACAACGGATAGAGCGTGCCCAGCAGGACCGTGAGACAGGCGGTGGTGAGCAGCAGGTTGTTCAGCACCAGCGTGCCTTCGCGGCTGACCGGCTGAAACACCCCGCCGCCCTTCAGCATCGGCGCGCGCAGCGCATAGAGCACCAGCGAACCGCCGACGACGGCGCCAAGGAAGGCAAGGATGAAGACGCCGCGCGCCGGATCGGTGGCGAAGGCATGGACCGAATTCAGCACGCCCGAGCGGACCAGGAACGTGCCCAGCAGCGAAAGCGAGAAGGCGAGGATCGCCAGCAATACCGTCCAGCTTTTCAGCGCGTCGCGCTTCTCCACGACGATCGAGGAGTGCAGCAGCGCAGTCGCGGCCAGCCAGGGCATGAAGGAGGCGTTCTCCACCGGGTCCCAGAACCACCAGCCACCCCAGCCGAGTTCGTAATAGGCCCAGTAGCTGCCCAGCGAGATGCCGCAGGTCAGGAACATCCAGGCCGCCAGCGTCCAGGGTCTGACCCAGCGCGCCCAGGCCGGGTCGACGCGGCCCTCGATCAATGCCGCCACGGCGAAGGAGAAGGAAACCGACAGGCCGACATAGCCGAGGTAGAGGAAGGGCGGATGGATCGCCAGCGCCGGATCCTGCAGCAGCGGGTTCAGCCCCTGCCCCTCGAAGGGCGCCGGGTCCAGCCGGGCGAAGGGATTGGACGTGAAAAGGATGAAGGCCAGGAAGCCGACGCCGATCATCGCCTGCACCGACAGCACGCGCGCCTTCAGCGTTGGCGGCAGGTTGTCGCCGAACCGAGCCACGGCAGCGCCGAAAAGCGTCAGGATCAGAATCCAGAGCAGCAGCGAGCCTTCGTGATTCCCCCAGACGCCGCTGATCTTGTAGATCATCGGCTTCAGTGAATGGCTGTTGGCGACGACGTTCGCGACCGAGAAATCCGAGGTCACGAAGCTGACCGTCAGACAGCCGAAAGCGAACAGCACCAGCAGGAACTGCGCCTGCGCCGCCGGCGTCGCAATGGCCATCCAGCCGGCATCGCGCCGCGCCGCGCCGATCTGCGGCACGATGGCCTGCACGGTGGCGACGATGATCGCCAGCACCAGCGCGTATTGTCCGAGTTCGGGGGCCATCAGTTCACGGCCTTCGCGCTGCTCATCTGCATCTTGCCCTCGCAGTTGCCCGGGCCCTGCATCGTGTCGGCGATCTCGGGCGGCATGTAGTTCTCGTCGTGCTTGGCCAGCACCTCATGGGCGACGAAGCGGCCGCTGCCGTCAAGTTCGCCAAGGGCGATGACGCCCTGACAATGCCGGAACAGGTCGGGCAGGATCTTGTTGTAGGAGACCTCGATGGCGTTGACTCCGTCCGTCACCCTGAAGCGGGTGATGATGCCTTCCTTCTCGATCGAGCCGTCCTCGACCAGACCGCCGACGCGGAACCGCTTGCCCTCAGGAAAGCCGTTCTCGACCAGCTGGGTCGGGCTGCGGAAGACATCCAGCTCCTCGTTCAGCGCCATCAGGGAGAACCCGACCGCGCCACCCACGAACAGCAAGCCGATCAGAACCAGCGCCAGCCGCTGCCGTTTCCTGCTGATTTTCCTGCTCAACGCTTCTCCGCCTTTCTCCGCCGCCGGGGGCTCAACGCCTCCAGCGCCCGCGCCTCGCGCTCGGCGCGCTTCGCGCCGCGCACGCTGGCGACCAGCAGCACGACCATCACCAGCGCCGTGGCGCCGTAGGTCGGCCAGACATAGGCCGCGTAGCCGCCCATGGCAAGGAACTCGCTCATCGGGCCCTGTCTCCGCTCGCCGTGAACATCTTTTCCCTCATTCCGCCGGCTGCATCGCCTGATGGCGCGCGGCCTGGGCCATGCGCATCATCCGGCTGCGGCGACCGTGGATTTCACCCCGCACCCGGTAGATCAGGACCACCACATAATACGCCAGGAAACCCACTATCATCAGCAATAGTGGCCAAAGCATGGAATTGTCGACCCGCGGACCATCCACGGTGATCAGCGTGGCGCCCTGGTGCAGCGTGTTCCACCATTCCACCGAGAACTTGATGATCGGAATCATGACCACGCCGACGATGGCGAGGATCGCCGCCGCGATCGCCGCCTTGGCCTCCTCCTCGAAGGCCTGCCAGAGAGCCATGTAGCCGATGTAGATGAAGAACAGGATCAGGACCGAGGTCAGGCGCGCGTCCCAGACCCACCAGGTGCCCCACATCGGCTTGCCCCACAGCGAACCGGTAAGCAGGCACAGGAAGCAGAAGGCGGCGCCCACCGGCGCCGAAGCCTTGGCGATCATGTCGGCGACCGCGTGACGCCAGATCAGCGCCACGGCGCTGGAAACCGCCATGCCGACATAGACGCCCATCGCCATCATCGCCGCCGGCACGTGAATGAACATGATCCGCACCGTATCGCCCTGCTGGTAGTCGGGCGGCGCGAAGAACAGGCCCCAGACCAGTCCCGCGCCGATGCAGGCAACGGCCACCGCCACCGCGAAAGGCAGGATCGCCGAGGTCAGCCTGAGAAAACGCGTGGGATTTGCGAGCTTGTGCATCTGGCTCCCTAGATAGGACGGACCGAACCGCCGAGAAGTGACCGCCGTCTCAGCCCCGCCGCACAGGATTCACCTGAAAAATCAATCGAGCGCAAGCCTTAGCGCCCATGCTGCGGCCATCGGCGCCATCACAATTGCGCCAAGCAGGATTGCCGCGAGGAAGAACAGGTTCGCCGCCGGATCGAAGTCCTGCAGCGCGGCCTCCACCGCACCGACGCCGAAGATCAGCACGGGGATGTAGAGCGGCGTGACGATAAGGGTGAGCAGCACGCCGCCGCGGCGAACGCCGACCGTCAGCGCCGCGCCGATGGCGCCGATCAGGCTGAGCGTCGGCGTGCCCAGCGCCATGGCCGCGACCAGCGTGGCGAAACCCTCGACGGGCAACTGCATCAGCAGCGCCAGCACCGGGGTTGCCAGGATCAGCGGCAATCCCGTGGTCAGCCAGTGCGCGGCGATCTTGGCGGCGACGATCACCGTCAGCGGCACCGGCAGCAGCGCGAGGTGGTCGAGGCTGCCGTCCTCCAGGTCCGCCTGGAACAGCCGGTCGAGGGAAAGCAGTACCGACAGCAGCGCCGCGACCCAGATCACGCCCGAGGCGATGCGCGAGAGCATTTCCGGCTCCGGCCCGATCCCGAGCGGGAACAACATGATCACCATGACGAAGAAGGCGATGACCAGCAGGCTCGCCCCGCCCTGGCGGCGCGCCAGCAGCAGGTCCCGGCGCACGACGGCGAGAAAGGCGGCAAGCATGCTCAGTACTCCGCCTCCGCGTACCAGTCGTCGATGTTCTCCGGCGGCATGATCTCGAATTGCGCGCCCTCGACGCCGGGCAGCGGGGTGTGGGTCGCGGCGACGATCAGTCCGCCGGCGGAAAGGTGGTCCGCCATCACCCCGCCCAGAGCCGCGACCGCATCCCGGTCCAGCGCGGTCACGGGTTCGTCCAGCAGCCAGAGCGCCGCCGGCTCGATCAGCAGCCGGCTCAGCGCCACGCGCCGGCGCTGGCCCGCCGACATGTAGCCGACGGGGAGATCGGCCAGTCCCTCGATGCCGAAACGCGCCAGCGCCGCCTGCGGTTCAGCCGCGCCGCCGCCCTTCAGACGCGCCGCCAGGGCCAGGTTTTCCACCGCGGTCAGGGCGGGCTTCATGCCGTCCTTGTGGCCGGCATAGAGAAGTTCCGCGCGGAACGCGTCCGGATCGTCGGCGATCGGCTCGCCGCGCCAGCGCACTTCCCCGGCGAACGGCCGCGCCAGACCGGCGATCATCCGCATCAGGGTCGACTTGCCGGCCCCGTTGCGGCCGGTCAGGGTCAGCATGCCGCCAGCGGCGACCGCGAAGCCGATATCGGCGAAGATCAGGCGATCGCCCCGCATCGCCGCCAGTCCGATCCCTTCGAGCATGGGACCCGGCCTCAGCGCGCGCGCGTGCGGCTCATCTCCGCACCGACGCTCTCGACGTCGCCGAAGACGTCCAGCTTCTCGATGGTGACCCGGGCGCTGACGACGCGGGGGTGAGCCAGGGTCATGTCCAGCACGCGGTCGCCCAGGATCTCGACCAGTTCGATATGGCCGGAATGGGCGATATCCTTGATTCCGTTCAGCAGATCCTCGTAGGAGACGACGCCCTCGATCCCGTCGTCGTCCTCGTCGCGGACGGTCTCGGCCTCCAGGTTGACGCGGACGCGCTGGGCGTGGCCGCGCTCATGCGTGTGGACGCCGATCTCCATGGCCAGCACCAGATCGCGGATGAAGATCCTGTAAGTCTCCGACACGCCCGTCCCCCGGCCCTGACCTCGTGAGCGTTGCCACTAACGATTTAACGGACCGCCGGTCAAGCGCGCCGCGCCCGTGCCTGCGCGCGACGGCACGAAGAGGACCGGTCAAGGCGCCGGAACCGACTAGCGGAAGATTTCGCCGGCGATGATCATCTTGCGCACCTCGGTCGTCCCCGCGCCGATCTCCAGCAGCTTGGTGTGGCGGAAGAGGCGGTTGATCTCCGATTCCCAGATGTAGCCCGTCCCGCCGTGGACCTGGACCGCGAGGTCCAGCAGGCGGTTCATGGTGTTGGCGGTGTACATGACCGATGCGGCGGTGATCTTGTGCACGTCGCCGCGCCCGCCTTCGCCCTCGGCCAGATCGTTGACGGCAGCCAGCCCCTTGTAGGTGAACAGCCGCACCGCCTCGAGCATCACGTACATGTCGGCGATGTGGCTCTGCACCATCTGGAAGCTGGAGATGGGCTGGCCGAACTGCTTGCGTTCCCTGGCGTAGTCGACGGTGAGCTCGTAGGCCCGCTCGCAGATGCCGAGGCAGATGGGCGAGATCATCGCCCGCTCCAGGTCCAGTCCGGACATGACGACGACGTGGCCCTTGTTCTCCTCGCCCACCATGTTGGCCGCCGGCACGCGGCAGTCCTCGAACACCAGTTCGCCGGTCTGGCTGCCGCGGAAGCCCATCTTGATCAGCTTCTGGGCGACCTTGAAGCCCGGCATGTCCTTCTCGATGACGAAGGCGGAGATGCCCTTCGCGCCGGCCTCCGGGTTGGTCTTGGCATAGACCAGCAGGATATCGGCGATGGGGCCGTTGGTGATGTAGAGCTTGGAGCCGTTGAGGACGTAGTCGTCGCCGTCGCGGCGCGCCGTCGTCCGCATCGAGCCCAGCGCGTCGGACCCCGCGCCCGGTTCGGTAAGGCCCAGCGCGCCGATCAGCGAACCGTCGGCCAGACCGGGCACGTAGCGTTTGCGGATGTCCTCGTTGCCGTTGCGCAGGATGTTGTTCATGCACAGATTGTCATGCGCCACCCAGGCCAGGCCGAAGGCGGGATTCCAGCGGCTGATCGCCTGGAGCAGCAGGCCGGAGCCGAAGACGTCGAGGCCCGCCCCGCCCAGTTCGGGGGGCGCCGTGACGCCCAGGAATCCGACCTCGCCCAGCGCCCGGAACTCGGCATCCGGCCACCATTCCTCGTTGTCCATGCGTGCGGCGAGCGGAAAGATCTGCTCGCGCGCGTAGCGATCCGCGGTGTCGAGCAGCGTGCGCTGCTCCTCCGACAGGTCGAAGGCCGGGGCCGCGGCCTCGTTCGGTATTGCGTTGTTCATGTCTCTCTCCCCAAGTGCCGGCGATTAGAACCGAGGCGCGCCCGCTTGTCACCCACCCCCGGGGCCTTTCCGGCGTTGTCCGCCTCGGTTCAAGGCGCTAGAAGGAGCGGCAGAGTTTGGGGGAACCAGCGGACAAGATGTTCAAGAAGATTCTGATTGCCAATCGCGGCGAGATCGCCTGCCGCGTCATGAAGACCGCCCGCGCCATGGGCATCCAGACGGTCGCCGTCTACTCCGACGCCGATGACGGCGCGCTGCACATGCGCATGGCCGACGAGGCCGTCCACATCGGCGGCGCCGCGGCCTCGGAGAGCTACCTGGTCATCGACCGGATCATCCAGGCGTGCAAGGAGACCGGCGCCGAGGCGGTCCATCCCGGCTACGGCTTCCTGTCGGAGAACCAGAAATTCTACACCGCCCTGGAAAAGGCCGGCATCGCCTTCATCGGCCCCGGCCAGAAGGCCATCGCGGCGATGGGCGACAAGATCGAATCGAAGAAGCTGGCGATGAAGGCGGGCGTCAGCACGGTGCCCGGCCATGCCGACATCATCGAAGACCCGGAGGAAGCGGTGAAGATCGCCGCCGACATCGGCCTGCCGGTGATGATCAAGGCCTCCGCCGGCGGCGGCGGCAAGGGTATGCGCGTGGCCTGGAGCGAAGAGGAAGTGCGCGACGGTTTCAAGTCGGCGAAGTCCGAAGCCGCCTCCAGCTTCGGCGACGACCGCGTCTTCATCGAGAAGTTCATCGAGGAGCCGCGCCACATCGAGATCCAGGTACTGGCCGACGGCCAGGGCACGACGCTCTATGTCGGCGAGCGCGAATGCTCGATCCAGCGCCGCCACCAGAAGGTCATCGAGGAGGCGCCGAGCCCCTTCCTGGACGAGGCCACGCGCAAGGCCATGGGCGAGCAGGCCGTGGCCCTGTCGGAGGCCGTCGACTACCGCAGCGCGGGCACCGTCGAGTTCATCGTCGACAAGGAACGCAATTTCTACTTCCTGGAGATGAACACCCGCCTGCAGGTGGAGCATCCGGTCACCGAGCTGGTCACCGGCATCGACCTGGTCGAGCAGATGATCCGGGTCGCCGCCGGCGAGAAGCTGCAGCTCACCCAGGACGACATCCGCCTGAATGGCTGGGCCATCGAGAGCCGCATCTACGCCGAGGATCCCTATCGCGGATTCCTGCCCTCCATCGGGCGGCTGACCCGCTACCAGCCGCCGAAGGAGAACCGCATCGTCCGCGTCGACACCGGCGTGGTCGAAGGCTCCGAGATCACCATGTTCTACGACCCGATGATCGCCAAGCTGTGCACCTACGGCGCGACCAGGGCCGAGGCGATCGACAACATGATCGACGCCCTGAACGGTTTCCGGATCGAGGGCATCAGCCACAACATCAACTTCGTCAACGCCGTCTGCAATCACGAGCGCTTCCGCGAGGGACGGCTGTCGACCAACTTCATCGCCGAGGAATATCCGGAAGGTTTCGTCGGTGCGCCGCTGAAGCAGGAGACCGAGCGGCAGCTCGTCGCCGTGGCCGTCGTCGCGCACCTGCGCGATCTGGCGCGCGGCACCTCGATCTCCGGTCAGGTGCCCCATTTCGTCCCCAGGATCGGTCAGGACTGGCGGGTGCAGTGCGGCGAGCAGAACTTCACCGTGCGCACGACGGTCGGCGACTACGCCACCGACGTCACCGTCGACAACGACCACATGATCGTCGAAAGCCGCTACCGCCCCGGCCAGGCGCAGTTCGTCGGCAATGTCGGTTCCCGGCGCATGCAGGCGATGGTCACCCGGACGCTGGAAGGCTATCTGCTGACCTTCGACGGCGCGACGCGCGAGTTCATCATCCGCACGCCGACGGGCGCGGAGATGGCGGCGCTGATGCCGGTCAAGGAAGCCGTGGACATGTCGAAGTTCCTCGTCTGCCCGATGCCCGGCGCGCTGATGCAGCTGCACGTCGAGGTCGGCGACGAGGTCAAGACCGGCCAGCCCCTGGCCGTCATCGAGGCGATGAAGATGGAGAACGTCCTCCGCGCCGAGACCGACGGCGTGGTCAAGGCCGTCAACGCCAGGCCCGGCGACAGCCTGGCGGTCGACGACATCATCCTGGAACTGGAATAGCTCAGGCGGGCGCGGACGCCGCCCGGGACCAGAGCAGGCGGCGGCCGGACAGCACCATCGCGGCGGCGAAGGCGAGGCCCGCGCCGGCGGCCGCGAGCGACAGCTCGTCGATCCCGCCGCCCGCGCGCTGCGCCACCAGCGCGCCCAGCCCAAGCGCCAGGGCCAGCCGCAGGGCGCCCGCCAGGAACGGCCACATGGCGCTTCCCACCCCCAGCAGGGCGAAGAACAGCCCGAAGGCGAAGCCCATCACCGGCAGCGTCGGGCCCATGGCGCGCAGATAGGCCGCGCCGGCCGCGACGACCGCCGGTTCGTCGCTGAACAGCCGCATCCAGCCCTCGGGCAGCAGAATGGCGACGCCTGCGAACACCAGCCCGATCAGCGCCGATATCCCGCAGCCCGCCCAGGCGATGGCGCGCACGCGGGTCTGCAGCCCCGCCCCGGCATTGGTGGCGATCATGGCGATCACCGCGCTGCCGACGCCGAAGGTGATCGGAATCTGCAGCAGCTCCAGCCGGTTCGCCGCGCCGAAGCCGGCCAGCGCCGCCGGTCCGAAGACGGCGAACAGCGAGGTCAGTCCCAGGAACGTCGCCTGCAGCTGGATGGTGTTCAGCGAGGCCAGCACGCCGATCTTCAGGATCGCGCCGAAATGTCGCCGGACGGGCCGGAAGTCGGCGGCGGTCAGGCGGAACAGCCCCCGGCCCGAGAACAGGTAGACCAGCAGGATCAGGGCGCCGACGCCATAGGTGGCGAGCAGCGCGATGGCCGCGCCCGTGACGCCCATGGGCTCGACCGGGCCGAGGCCCAGGATCAGTACCGGCGAGAGGATCAGGTGGACCGCCTCGCCCGCCACGATGGCGCCGGCGGGGACGGTCATGATGCCCATGCCGCGCACGGCGTTGGCGGTGAGATTCATCAGCCAGACCAGGGCGATGCCGCCGAAGACGATGGCCGAGTAGGTCACCGCCGCCTCCAGGGCCGCGCCCTCGGCCCCCAGCGCGCAGAAGATCTCCGGCCCCAGGCCGATCATGATGGCGCCCGCCGCGGCCGAGACGATAAGCGCCAGCATCACCGCATGCGCCGCGATGCCGGCGGCTTCCCGCGTCCGTCCAGCCCCCAGCGCCGCGCCGATCGAGGCGGCGGTCCCGGCCCCCAGGCCGCTCGCCGACATGGTCTGCATCAGCAGAAAGATCGGGAAGACCAGCGAGACGCCGGCCAGCGCGTCGGTGCCGATCCAGCCGATGAAGACCGCGTCGAAGGAAATGAAGGCGACCCGCGCCGCGGCCTCGCCGAAATTCGGGAAGGCGAGCCTGAGCAGCGTCGGCGTCACCGGCCCCTCCAGCAGCAGGCGCGTGCGCGGGCTGACGGGCGCGCCGGGCGCGGCGGCGATGGTCGTTTCGGCCTGGCTCATGATGCGGCGCTTCCCCCTCCGGATCGGCGGCCAGCTTCGGGCCATCCCCCGGGCGGCGCAATTACCTCCGGGGTCATCGCCGTGTTAGGCTCGGGCAGAGGTTTCGCCGGCAGTGGAGGCAGAGACCATGGCCGAAGGGAGGACAGCGGCGGTGCTGGCGCGCATCTCCGGCAGGGTGCAGGGCGTCTGGTTCCGCGGCTTCGTCGCGGAGAACGCGGGGAGCCTCGGCGTCCGCGGCTGGGTCCGCAACCGCAGCGACGGCACCGTCGAGGCCCTGTTCGTCGGCGACGGCCCAGCGGTCAACGAGCTCCTGCGCCGCTGCCGCACAGGCCCCCCGGCGGCGAAGGTCGAGGACATCACCGCCCGTCCGCTGGACGTCCCCGATCCCGAGCCGCAGGGCTTCGAGCAGCGCCCGACGGAGTGAGGGCGAGCGGGCCCCGCCATGACCCGGGGCGGACTTGCGCGGGGCGGCTTCGCGTGATCCGATAGACGCTCATCTGATGCGTGGGGAGGCGCGGACCATGAAACTCGGTGTGTTCTGCTACAACACGGAATATTCCATCCGGCCCGAAAAGCTGGCGGTGATGCTGGAGGAGCGCGGCTACGAATCGATCTGGCTGCCCGAGCACACCAACATCCCGACATCGCGGCGCTCGCCCTTTCCGGGCGGCGGCGACCTGCCCAAGCCGTACTACCACATGATGAATCCCTGGGTGTCGCTGGGCGCGGCGGCCGCGGTGACGAAGAACCTGAAGCTCGGCACCGGGATCTCGCTGGTGATCCAGCACGACCCGATCGTGCTGGCCAAGGAGATCGCGACGCTGGACGTCATCTCCGGCGGCCGGGTGCTGTTCGGCATCGGCGGCGGCTGGAACGCCGAGGAAATGGAACAGCACGGCGTGCCCTTCGACCGGCGCTGGAAGGTGCTGAGGGAGAAGATCGAGGCGATCAAGGCGCTCTGGACCCAGGAAAAGGCCTCCTATGACGGCGAGTTCGTGAAATTTGAGGAAACCTGGTCCTATCCGAAGCCGGTGCAGCAGCCGCATCCGCCGATCATTCTCGGCTCCGCCACCGGCCAGGGCCGTCAGCGCGTGGTCAACTACTGCGACGGCTGGATGCCGATCAACGTGCTGCTGGAGGACATGCCGGCGGCCGTCGACGACCTGCGCCAGCGGGCCGAGGCGGCGGGCCGCAACCCCGACGATATCGAGCTGTCGATCTTCGCCCAGGTCGGCGTCGACGAGGACCTGCTGAAGCGCTACCGCGATCTCGGCATCGGCCGGTCGGTGATCGGCGTGCCGACCTCCCGCCCGGAGAAGGTGGAGGCGGTTCTGGACCGCTTCGCGCCGCTCATCGGCGAGCTGGCGGCCTGAAAAAGATTCGCAACAATTTCCGGATTCCGTTTCCGTAAACTGCCGGCCTTGACTATACTCGATCCATAAAAATCAACTGCACCGTGCAAGAAATGCGTGCAGGCACAAGGGGAAGCTGCAGCAGGTGCAGAAGGCACTCCCTGACTGCAGACAAGGCATCGGGCAGGGAGGCGTTCCAGGCATGCTGGCCGAGAACGTTCTTTCGCATCCGCCCAGGGCGCTGGCGGATGTCTGGCGACAGCTACGTCTCGACCACGAGCCGCGGCGCGGGAGCGTTTCCCGCCGCGACGGTTCCGCCGGGCTGTCGGATCCATCCATCGCGCCCCTTCTCCGCCGCGCACGCGTGCGCAACCGGCCCGGCTTTGCCCCACCCTGTCGAGCGGGACGCGGCGGTCCGGCTGCGTGGCCGGGCGAGGCGCCGCGGACCCGCTGAACCCACGTTCAACCAGTCGAGAAGCCGGCAAGCGGCGCTATTTCCGGAACCAGCAGCCACCCCATGCAGAAGACCCTTCCCAGATGACCGGCCCTGCTGCACGCGCGCCGATCGTCGTGCGCTTCCTTGCGCTGGCGGCGGTCCTGCTGACGGCCGGGCTGGGCGTCCTGGCGCTGCTGGCATGGAACGCCGGCGGCGGCGGAACCGCCAGGATGGCGGCGCTGGTGGCGGCGGCGGTTCTGTGGGGTGTGGGGGCGGCTGCCATTGCCTGGCTGCTGACCGTCCGGCCGGCCCTGGCGCGGCTGCGGAACGCTGAGGCGGACGAGGCCGAGTTTCCGGAACTGGCGGCGCGGCTGCGGGCGGCCGAGCGTGAGCGCGAACTGCTGGCCAGTCTCTCCGACGCCTATAACCGTCTGATCATCGATGCGCAGAACGATGCCGAGGGCCGCCAGCAGGAGCGCGACCGGTTGTTCCACGACATCGAGGCGCAGAAGGCCGACCTGGTCGCGGCCCGCGACGCCGCCGAGAACGAGGCCCTGGGCCGCAGCCGCTTCTTCGCGGGCATGACCCACGAACTGCGGACCCCGCTGACGGCCATCATGGGTTTCTCGGAAGCGATCGAGAAGCAGATCTTCGGCCCGGACCGCCTGGACAAGTACAGCGAATACGCCCGGGACATCCGTGTCGGCGGCGAACACCTGCTGGAGACGATCAACCACCTGCTGGACCTCGCCAAGGCGGAGGCGGGCAAGTTCGAATTGCAGGAAAGCGAAATCGACGTCGCCGGCGTGATCGAGGAGTGCGTCAGCCTGCTGCGGCAGATGGCGGAGAACAAGAAGATCAAGCTGGGCCATGTCCGCGACATCACCCTGCCGCCCTATCTCGCGGACGGTCAGATCGTGAAACAGGTGATCATCAATCTGCTGTCGAACGCCATCAAGTTCACCCCGCCGGGCGGCTCCGTCACCATCCAGGCGGGTGTCGATGCGGCCGACGTGCTGTTTGTCGCGGTCCGCGACACGGGTGTCGGCATCGCGCGCGACGACCTGAAACGCGTCTTCGAACCGTTCCACCAGGGCGCCGGCAACAACGACAGACGGGGCACGGGGCTCGGCCTGTCGCTGTCGCGCGTCTTCGTCGAACTGCACGGGGGCCAGCTGCGCGTGGAAAGCGTCGAGGGCCGCGGCACGACAGCGGTCGTCCACCTGCCCGCCTGGCGCTGGCGCCGCCCCGGCGCCGCAGCGAGCGCGTCCGATCCGGGAGCCGACGGCGCCGGCGCGGAAACTCAGATCACGCGTTCGGTCGCGGCCCAGTCGAAATAGGCCTCCCGGGCGCGGCGCGCCACCGGGCCGGGCTGCAGCTCCCGGTCCTCGTAGCGCACCATGGGCGTCACCTTGCCGTAGTTGCCCGTCGAGAATATTTCGTCGGCGGCCATCAGGTCCTCATGGGTGAGGGTGGTTTCCAGCACCTCGAAGCCGGCCTCCCTGAGCAGACGGATGATGCGCTGGCGCGTGATCCCGTTCAGGAAGGTGCCGTTCCAGACCGGCGTCATGGCGACGCCATCGCGGACGATCCACAGGTTCGCGGTCGCCAGCTCGGCGATATTGCCGGACGGATCGCGGATCACCGCGTTATCGAAACCCCGGTCGGCCGCTTCCTTGAGCGCCCGTTGCGAATTGGGGTAGAGGCAGCCAGCCTTGGCGTCGGTCGGCGCCATGTCCCGCGCCGGCCGGCGGCGGCTGGACAGACAGGCGGCGAAGCCGTCCCCGCCCGGCAGCGGCGATTCGTAGACCGCCAGGGCGAACTCGGTCGATTCCGGGATCGGCGAGACGAAACCCTCCCGGGCGAAGAACATGGGCCGGACGTAGTATTCGCCGTCCTTCGGCAGCTTGCGGATCGCCTCCCGGCACAGGCCGTCGACTTCGTCCAGCCCGATCGGCGGCGCCAGCAGCATCGAGCGCGCGGACCTGATCAGCCGCTCGCAATGGGGCCTCAGATCCGGCGCCAGGCCGTGGAAGGCGCGCGCGCCGTCGAAGACCATGCTGGACATCCAGAATGCGTGATCCATCGGCCCGGTGAGCTTCGGGGACTCATCCAGCCACGCGCCGTCGTAATAGAAAATCTGCTTCATGGGCCGCCTCCCGCCGCTCGCCGATCCGGCCCTGCTAATATTGGCTCCAGGCGACGCGGTAAAGCCATCTGAGATTCTTGCGGTCGACGATCCGTTCCGTTCCGGCGTCGTTCAGACTGCGGAGCGAGACCCGCCGGGCCGTCCGACGCACCAGTTCCATCACCAGAACCTCGCCGTCATCGGTGCAGATCGCCACCCTGTCGCCGCGGCGGCATTCGGCGGACGGGCAGACGATGATGAACTCGCCATTGCGGAAGGCGGGCGCCAGGCTGTCGTCGGTGACTTCCAGGGCGAAGGCCGACGGATCGCTGCCGCATGGGAAGTCCACCTGCTCCCAGTCGTCGCCATCCGGCCGGCCGAGTTCGTCGAAATGGCGGGCGTTGACCATGCCGGTGGGCACGCTGTGCAGCCTGGAGGGCATGATGGCTTCGGAGTGCATCATCGCCACGAAGTCGCACATACGGGTCTCGGTGGCCGTCAGGATCTTGGCGATGCTCTCGGTCGAGGGCCAGCGCGCCTTGCCGCTGCGGGCGCAGCGCTTGGACTTGTTGAAGGCGGTCGGGTCGAGACCGGACCGCCGCGCCAGCGCCGACGGCGACAGACCGTGTTTCGCGGCCAGCCGGTCGATGGCCGTCCAGATGCCTTCATGGGTCAGCATAGGGGAAATGGTCCGAACGCTGCCCGCCTCTGTCGACCTGAACAAACGTCAAACAAGGGGGCACGGCCCGCACGTGAGCGGATTCGATCGCGATTGTTGCATTTCAGCATGAGCGGGCCCGGGTCACCGGACCGCGATACGGATTTCCGACCGGGCGTGATTGGACTAGTCTCCGGCGATGCTTCCCTACCCGATCGTCAGACCGCTGCTTTTCGCGCTGAACGCGGAGCGGGCCCACCGCCTGACCCTCCGCGCCGTGCGCCTCGGCCTCGCCGGTCGGGTCCGCGTGCCCGGCGCGCCGGTGCGGATCGGCGGCCTGACACTGGCCAACCCGGTCGGGCTTGCGGCCGGGTTCGACAAGGACGCCGAGGCCGTGGACGGACTGCTCCGGATGGGCTTCGGCTTCATCGAGGTCGGCGGCGTGACCCCCCGGCCCCAGCCCGGAAACGAGCGTCCGCGCGTTTTCCGCCTTGCCGAAGACCGCGCCGTCATCAACCGCTACGGCCTCAACTCCGCCGGCGCGGAGGCGGTCGCGCGCAATCTGGAGAAACGCCGCGCGGCCGGCGTGGTCGGCGTCAACCTGGGCGCCAACAAGGAGAGCGAGGACCGCATCGGCGACTATGCGGAGTGCCTGACGGTGCTGGGCGGGCTGGCGGATTTCGCGACGGTCAACGTGTCCTCGCCCAATACGCCGGGGCTGCGCGCGCTGCAGGGCAAGGCGGCTCTGACCGGTATCTTCGACCGGCTGCACCGGGCGCAGTCGGGCGGCCGTGCAACGCCTCTCTTCCTCAAGCTGGCGCCCGATCTGACGGCCGAGGACATCGACGATGTGGCCGAGGTGATCGAGGATCTGGGCGTTGCCGCCCTGGTGATCTCCAACACCACCGTGGCGCGGCCGGAGGGCCTGCGCGGCGCCAACGCCGCAGAGGCCGGCGGGCTGAGCGGCGCGCCGCTGATGCCGCTCTCGACGGCGGTGCTGCGCGCCTTCCACGAACGCCTGGAGGGCCGCGTGCCCATGATCGGCGTCGGCGGCATTCTTTCCGGCGACGACGCGGTGGCCAAGCTGGAGGCCGGCGCCTCGGCGGTGCAGGTCTATACCGGCCTGATCTATCGCGGGCCGGCGCTGATCGGGGAGTGCGCCGAGGCGATCGCCGCGCGCCGGCCATGAAGGCGCCGCGGCCGCGCCGTTCCGACACCGAGACCGGCATGCTGCTGATGGCGCTGGCGATGCTGACGCTGCCCTGCATCGACGCCATCGCGAAACACACCGGCGAACGGCTGCCAGCGGCGGAGATCGCGCTGGCGCGCTTCGTGATGCAGTCGCTGATCCTGCTGCCGCTGGCCAGCCGCGCCGATCTGCTGCGCGCCCTGCCGGTATGGCCGGCGCATGCCGCCCGCGGCGTGCTGATCGCCGGCGCGACGATCCTGTTCTTCACCGCGCTGCAGTCGCTGCCCATTGCCGACGCCATCGCCATCTTCTTCGTCGAGCCCCTGCTGCTGACCTTGCTGTCGGCGGTGCTGCTGGGCGAGAAGGTCGGCTGGCGGCGGCTGACTGCCGTGGCGGTCGGCTTCGGCGGCGCGCTGCTGATCATCCGCCCCAGTTTCGAGGCGGTCGGCTGGCCCGCCCTGCTGCCCGTCGGCGCAGCAGGCTGTTTCGCATTCTATCTGGTGCTGACCCGCAAGCTGGCCCGCAGCGGCGACGCCGTGACCATGCAGCTGACGGCCGGCATCTCCGGCGCGGCGACGGCGGGCGCGGCGCTTCTGTACGGCGCGTTCAGCGGCTTCATGCCGGCCGTCTTCATTCCCGTGTTGCCGGACTGGACCGAATTCGCCTGGCTGGCGCTGCTGGGCTGCGTCGCCACGGGCGGCCATATTCTGGTCGTGCACGCCTTCCGCCGCGCCGACGCCGGCATCCTGGCGCCATTCCAGTATCTGGAAATCATCAGCGCGACGGCGCTGGGACTGGCGATCTTCGGCGACTTCCCGGACGCGGTGACCTGGGCCGGGATCGCGGTGATCGTCGGCTCCGGGCTCTACGTCTTCCACCGGGAGCGCAAGCTGGCGCTAATCTGAGGCGGGATCGAGCCACCGGCGGCCGTCAGGGCGGCGGTCGGGATCGGCCGCGGTCTCCGACAGGAACTGCACGGCCTCGGTCAGGCCGCTCTCGTGAGGTATATCCAGCCGCCGCAGCGTGGCTTCCACGCCCGCCAGCGCGCCCAGGATCATCGGGTCGTTGAGATCGCCCATGTGGCCGATGCGGATGACCTTCCCGGCCAGCAATCCGAGGCCGCCGCCGATGGCGACGTCGAAACACTCGCGCGCAGTGAAGCGGATCATGTCCGCATCCGCACCATCGGCGCAGCGCATCACGGTAAGTGAATCCGCCCGCTCCGCCGGCCTCAGCGCGTTGAACTCCAGCGCACCGCCCCGGGTCCAGCAGGCGGCGCAACGCCGGACGGCCTCCGCCAAACGGCGATGGCGGGCGAAGACGGCGTCGGTCCCCCACTCGTTGATCATCGCGATGGCTTCCAGCAGGCCGAAGAACAGGTGCTCCGGCGCGGTGCCGGCGAAGCGCCGGTACTGCTCCATGTCCAGGCGCGCCTTCCACGACCAGTAGTCGCGCAGCGTCCCGCCCTCCCGGGAGGCGGCGTAGGCGCGGTCGCTGACGGCGTTGAAGGACAGACCGGGCGGCATCATCAGGCCCTTCTGGCAGGCGGCGATGATGACGTCGATGCCCCATTCGTCCATGGGCAGCGGCGTGGTCATGAAGGAGGCGATGGCGTCCACCACCAGCAGCGCCGGATGGCCGGCGGCGTCGATGGCGCGGCGCAGCGCCGGCATGTCGGAGGCCACGCCCGTGGCGGTCTCCACGTGGACCGCCAGCACGGCCTTGATCTCGTGGCCGGCATCGGCGCGCAGCGCCTCTTCCACCCGATCGGCGTCGATGCCGGTGCGCCAGTCGCTCTCGAAGGTCTCGACGTGCAGGCCGAGCGTCTTCGCCATCTCCCCCCAGGTGCGCGAAAAGCGACCGGTCTCCGGCATCAGGATGGTGTCGCCGGGCCGGAACAGGTTGACGAAGGCCGCTTCCCAGGCGCCGTGGCCCGAGGCGGTGTAGAAGAAGACCTCCCCCGAGGTGCCGAACAGCGGCTTGATCTCCGCCAGACACCGGGTGGCGATGTCCATGAAGTCGGGACTGGAGAAGTCCAGCGCCGGCCGGTGCATGGCGCGCAGGATGCGGTCCGGCACATTGGTCGGTCCTGGCACCTGGAGGAACTGGCGTCCGGGTCGTTGCGGCATTCACGGATGTCCGATGGGTTGCGGTTGCCGTGCTATTGACCCGATTGCGGGTGCAAGTCAAACGAGCTTCGCTAACGGACCGGATTAGCTGGATTTCATACAGCTTCAGCCCGGCAGCGGCGCAGGCTTGCGGAAGCGCATATGGTAGACCATGCGCAGCACCGCGATGGCGGTCTTGACCTGCCCCATCTCCAGATGCAGCGCCGCGATGCCGAGCAGATTGCCGGCCGGATCCTCCCGCGCGGCGTGGTGGAGCAAGGCGTCGAGCTGCGCCAGTTCCGGCTGGCCGAGACGGGGCAGTTTCGTTCCGAACATCGCGGAGATGTGGGCCACCAGCCGCTCGGAGCCGAGCTGGGGCAGGTCCGGATGCGCCGCCAGCGCCACCCGCGCGTAGACCGCCGCCGCCCGTTTCATGTCGTTGGAAAGCAGCCGGTGCAGCGCGAAGTTGAGCAGCTCGGCGTAAAGCCGGGCGACGTCGCCGCGGCGCACCTCGACCAGCGGCACATCGGCCTCCCCGCCGGACGGCCGGGGCAGCCACCCTTCGGGCAGCCCGGCGACCATGTCGTTGGCGGCCGCACGCCGGATCACCCGGTCCAGGCCAGGGCCGGTCGCCATCCCGGCGCGGATCCGTTCCGACCAGCCCTTGAGCAGGGCCGCAGCCTGCTTCGTGCGCCGCATCATCACGATGCCGGAGGACGGACCTTCGGCGTCCATCGCCACCGCGATCTCCGCCTTGTCCAGGGCGGCGAACGCCGGATCGACATCGTCGGCCCGCAGCCGGCAATGCGAATCGAGATGGAGGGCCCGATCGAAGATGCCGCGCTCCAACGCCAGCAGGCAGCAGTCGGCGGTGTTTGCCTCAGGCAGGTCGGCGGCCGAGACGACGATATTGAACAGCCCGCTGCGCCAGAGCCTGTGCCCGGGCCGGTCGGTGACCACGGCGATCGGCGCATCGGGGTGGCGCTGGCGCACCGACCAGGCGGCCATCAGCGTGCGGTCGACCTGCCGTTCGTCCGACACCGCGGTCAGCAGCACGAGCCGCGCGTTTCGCCTCCTGGTCTCGGACATTTCCATGGGCCATCCCGCGTGCAAGGTGGTGAATCCAGTCTAACCGGGCGGCGGCGGCGGAAACACCCGCATCAGACTCCGAGTATCTTCCACACGCCCGACGATACCAGCGCCGTCTGCTCGCCGACGGTGAGCCGGCCGGTAACGAAGACCAGACTGCGTGTCACCCGTTCGACATTGCCCTTGCCGATCACCAGTTCGCCTTCGTGCACGCCGGCCAGGAACTGGTTGTCGAGTTGCACGGTCGCCGTCGGCCTGCGGCCGATCTCGTTGTGCACGGTCCGCCCCAGCAACTGGTCCATGAAACTCATCAGCATGCCGCCATGCACCACGCCGCGCGCGTTCAGGTGCTTCGGCGCCACGTAAAGGGCGAAAGTGAGGGAGCCATCCGCTTCCCGTCTCTGATATGTGGGGCCGATGATGGAAGAGAACGGACCGGCATCGGTCAGGGGCTCGAAGCCGGCTTCGATTGGGTCGGTCATGCAGCCTCGGTTCAGCTAGATTGGCTCGTGTGATCTGGCGACAGGCACGAAAAGGCGGGAGCAGGCGTTGGCCCTCATCGACGGTTTCTTAACGAAGTGGCGCGCAATATGGAACGGCCTCGGCGCGCGGGTCCAGCGGATCGGCCGCGCCGGCGGGATGGAGACGGTTCATGTTCGACCTGCCGGTCCTGATCACGGAGAGCAAGGAGGGCTATCGCATCGCGGTGGCCATCAACGACGATTCCGTGATCTCGCGCCGGATGTCGCGGGCCGACCTGGAACAGCTCCGGGTGCGGATCGACGCGGCTCTCGGCGTCTCCAGCAACGACTTCGACGACTGGCTGGAGGTGGATTCCTAGGCCTCGCGGCCGCTCTGGCCGGCGCCGCCGCCACCGCCCAGTCAAATCACGGCATCGCCATGCACGGCGAGCCTGCCTATCCGCCCGGATTCCCCCATTTCGGCTATGTCGATCCGGCCGCGCCGAAGGGCGGCACGCTCACCCTGGCGGCGCAGCAGGGCAGCTTCGACAGTCTCAACCCCTTCATCTTCAGGGGCCAGGCGGCGGAAGGCTGGCGGCTGGTCTTCGAGGCGCTGACCAAGCGTTCCCAGGACGAACCCTTTTCCCTCTATGGCCTGATCGCCGAGGAGGTGGAGATGGATCCCGCGCGCAAGTGGATCCGTTTCCGCCTGCGCCAGGGCGCGCGCTTCGCCGATGGCGAGCCGGTCACGGTCCACGACATCCTGTGGTCGTGGAAGACGCTCCGCGACAGCGGCCGCCCGAACCATCGCCTCTACTACAAGGAAGTCGCCCGCGTGGAGGTCGACGGCCGCGACGTCACCTTCCATTTCCGCGGCGGCGACAACCGGGAACTGCCGATGCTGATGGCGCTGATGCCGGTGCTGCCCAGCCACTGGTTCGAGGCCAACGGCTTCGACCGCACGACGCTGACGCCCATTCCCGGCAGCGGCCCCTACGAGGTCGGCCGGATCGAGCCCGGCCGCCGCATCGAATACCTCCGGCGCGAGGACTACTGGGGCCGCGAGCTGAACGTGAACCGGGGCGACTACAATTTCGACCGCATCGTCTACGAGTTCTTCCGCGACGGCACGGCCCGCTTCGAATCGCTGAAGGCCGGCGTCTATGACGTCCACTACGAGGACGATCCGGCGCGCTGGGTGGAAAGCTACGACTTCCCCGCCATGCGCGACGGACGCTTCCACCGTCTGGAACTGCCCATGAAACGGCCCGCCGGCATGCGCGGCTTCGTCTTCAACACGCGCCAGCCGCCCTTTGACAATCCCGAGGTGCGGGAAGCGCTGACGCTGGCCTTCGACTTCGAATGGGCCAACGAGAACCTCTATTATGGCGCCTATCGGCGTAACGAGAGCTATTTCGAAAACAGCGATCTCGCTGCCAGCGGACTGCCCGACGCCGCGCAGCGCCGGCTGCTGGAACCCTGGCGGAGCGAGACGCCGCCCGAAACCTTCGGGCCGGCGGTCGTCCCGCCGGGCACCCCGGACGCGACGGCCCGCCGGGAGAACCTCAAACGGGCGCTGGATCTGCTGGACGAGGCCGGCTGGCGGATCGGGACCGACCGGGCGCTTCGGAATGCCGATGGCCGGCCCTTCGCCTTCGAGATCCTGCTCTACCAGCCAGATCAGGAACGGCTGGCGCTGCACTTCGCGCGCTCGCTTGAGCGGCTGGGCATCAGCGCCGACGTGCGCACCGTCGATCCCGCGCAGTTCGAGCGCCGCCGGCGCGGCTTCGAATTCGACATGATCGTCAACCACTGGTACCAGTCGCTCAGTCCCGGCTCCGAACAATGGTACTACTGGGGTTCGGCCCAGGCGGACGAACCCGCCAGCCGCAACTATGCGGGCGTGCGCTCGGCGGCGGTGGACGAAATGGTCGCGCGGATGACCGCGGCGGCGACGCGCGACGAACTGCGGGCCGCCTCGCGCAGCCTCGACCGGCTCCTGCGCGCCGGGCGCTACGTCATCCCCCTCTACTGGGAGCCCACGGTGCGGATGATCGTCGACAGCGGCCTGCGCCGCCCCGGCGAGACGCCGGTCTACGGACCGGTGCTGACGACCTGGTGGAGGGCCGAGTAAACCCCGGAATCGAAGGGGGCGGCGGATTGCTCCGCCGCCCCCATACGGGTCTTCGATCGGTGCGGACGGTCAGTCCATGCCGTAGGTCGAGGCATCGACCTTGCTGTAGATCTCGTCGGCATAGAGCCTGGTCAGCGCCTCGAGATCATCGCCCTTGCCGGCAGTGAGCTTTTCCCACTTCGCCAGCAGTTCGCGGAACTTCGCGACCTTCGCTTCGGCGTTGTCCACGCCGTAGTCGTTCTTGAAGGTCTCGACGATCGTGGCGACATCGTTGCGCGCGAACTCGCGGCTCGTCTCCAGCAGTTCCGGCGAGGGCTCGTGGACCTCGATGCCCATGCCCTTGCCCTTCTCCACGTTCCGATAGCCGCGCTGCACGTACTCATAGGTGAAGTAGGCCGTCGAATAGGCGGAAGCGTCGAGCAGGGCGCGGCGGCCCGACTCGGACAGATCCTGCCACGCATCGCGGTTGGCGTTGTTCAGCGCCACGCCAGCGAACAGGCCACCGGGCACCCGCATGGTAATGTGGCTGGTCACGTCGAAGAGCTGCAGGTTCGACAGCTCGGCGGTCGAGAACATGCCGCAATCGAGCACGCCCTGCTCCATCGCCGAATAGATGTCGTTGCCCGGCATGGAGACCTTGATGCCGCCCACGGCCTCGGCCCAGCGGCCGAAGTTCGCGCCGCCCGAGCGGTACTTCTTGCCCTGCGCCTGCTCCAGCGTCACGACCGGGGTATTGCAGTGCAGGACGTAGATGCCGCTGGCGCCGGTGCCCAGATAGACCTGGTTCTGCTGACGCCATTCCTTCTGGCAGTCCGGGCATTCGAAGAAGACGTACTCGCTCATGGCGCCGGCGACGGCCGCCGGTGCGCCGGACTGGTCGTCGGCCAGGGTGGACACCATGTTGAGATCGGCGGCCAGATTGGTGTTGGCGTATTCGGCCGGATAATACGGCGGCAGGACATAGCCCAGATCGGCGATGCCGTCGCGCAGGCCCGGCGGGGTTTCCTTCAGGTTCAGCAGCGACAGCGGAAAGACCTTCACCTTGAGATCGCCGTTGGTGAATTCCTCGGTCTTCTTGGCCAGCAGTTCGGCCGACTCGGCGGCGACGCTGCCCGGCGGGAAGCCGGTCGCCAGTTTCAGGGTTTCGGCAGTAGCCGCCGTGGAGACGACGAAGGCGCCCGCCGCCAGAGCCGCGATGACGCGGCCTTTCAGGTTACTCATTGTGATCCTCCCCAGGAATGAGCCTGTATGAACGCCGCCCCAAACTCCCCGGGACGGCAAAGGGCGATCCTATGCCAATTGCGCGCAATCCGACACCCCCTCCGATGCCGGTGCATGGCGCGCGCGTCGACAGGCGGTTGCGCGCAGCGCGGCGGAGCCTAGAAAGGACAGCGGGCGGCGGCAGAAGAGGCGGCGCGGTGAGACAGCATCTGGGCGAACTGGAATTCGGGACGCGCGGCCGGGGACTGCTCGACATCACCCGCGAGGTCGACGGCTGGCGGCGAGGAACCGGACTGACGGACGGGCTGCTGACCCTGCATGTGCGCCACACCTCGGCATCGCTGCTGATCCAGGAGAACGCCGACCCGGACGTCCTGCGGGATCTGGAGGATTTCTTCAGCCGGCTGATCGCCGACGATCCCGCACTCTATCGCCATACGGCGGAGGGGCCGGACGACATGCCCGCCCACATCCGCGGCGCGCTGACCGCGACCAGCCTCTCCGTGCCGCTGGCGGCCGGGCGGCTGCAGCTCGGCACGTGGCAGGGCATCCATCTGTTCGAACACCGCACCCGGCCGCACAGCCGCAGGGTCGCGCTGCATCTGATCGGCGAATAGCAATGCCGGACCGGCATGCACACGAAGAAATGGCGGGCCACGGGGGCTGGACGAAACCGTCGTCTTCTCCTGGATCCTCTGGCCCTCCCGGGAAGTGCGGGACGCGGGCATGAAGAAGGTCATGGAAGATGCGCGTATTGCCGGCCAGATGGAAATGCCCTTCGACGGCAAGCGCATGATCTTCGGCGGCTTCCAGATGATCGTCGACCGCTGACGACGCACAGAACCGGACGGGGGACCGAAGTGACCTAGGGCTTCAGCCGCCGTCCAGAATCAGGGCGAGCCGGGCGAGCAGCCGGGGACCGGAAAGCGGCTTGTCGATCCGCGGCGCATCGGCCAGTTCCTCCGGCGTCGCCAGGGTGTCCGAATAGCCGCTGGCCAGAAGGAAGGGGATGCCTCGGTCACGGAGCGTCTTCGCCACCGGCCATACCAGCTCGCCGTCCAGATTGATGTCGAGGACGGCGGCGTCGAAGCGGTCGGCTTCGACCCAGCGCTGCGCTTCCTGCAGACTGGTGAGCGGCCCGATGACCGTGACCCCGGCCGAACGAAGCGTGTCGGCAACATCCTCGGCGACCAGCCGTTCGTCGTCGCAGACCAGGATACGCTTTCCGCGCAGCGCGCCGCTGGGCGGCGGCCGGACCCCGGCCCCATCCAGCGAGCGTTCATTCTGCGGCGGCCGGGCGAGACGCGGGGCGCCATCCATCAGTTTCTGCAGCGGCAACCGCGCCGACATCACCAGGCCGGTTCGCCGGTAGTCGAGATAGAGCGCACCCCCGAGTTCATCCGCGAGCATCATGTGGATCAGGCTGGAGCCGAACCCGGTCCTTTCCGGAGTGGCCGTGACGGCCGGTCCCCCGGTCTCGCGCCAGTCAAGTTCCAGCACGCCCGCTCCGTCCACGTCCCGCACGCCCCAGGCGATTTCCAGATTGCCGGTCTCGACGGACAGGGCGCCGTACTTGGCGGCGTTGGTCACCAGTTCGTGCAACGCCAGCGACAGACTCTGCGCCGCCTTCGGGCTGATACGCAGGTCCTCGCCCCGGACATCGATATGCGCGCCTTGCTCGCGCCGGTAGGGCGCCATGGTCTGCTCGACCGTCGAATGCAGGCCGGCCCCTTCCCAGCGCGAATCCGCGAGCAGCGAATGCGACCGCGCCAGCGCCGACAGCCGGCCGCCCAGCCGCTCCACCGCGTCGGGTTCGACCTCCCACAGGCTCTGACGCGCGATGGACTGCACGACGGAGAGGACGTACTTTACCCGATGGTCGAGTTCGGCCATCAGCATCCGCTGATGCGATTCCGCCTGGACCCGGGCGGTGATGTCGAAATTCGCGCCGATGAGCCGGAGCGGCTCGCCCGCTTCATCCCTCTCCACCACCGCCCGCGCCAATAGCCAGACGGTCTCCCCGTCGGGGCGGCGGACACGCCATTCCGCCTCCAGCCGGCCGGTTTCGAAGGCCTTCCCGATCTCCGCCTCTGCACCCGGCAGATCGTCGGGATGCACCAGCCGGGCCCAATCCTCGTAGGTGCCACCAAATGTGCCCGGCTCCAGGCCGTGCAGGCGTTCGATTTCCGGGCTCCACTCATTGACATCGGTTCGAACGTTCCACTGGAAGGTGCCAACACCGGACACCTCCTGCGCCAGGCGAAGCCGGGTGCGGCTTTCCCGCAGCGCCGCGGCCGCGTTCACGCGGTCGGTCATGTCGAAGTTCACGCCGATGACTTCATGATGGTCGGGGTTGGCGGCGTCCAGCGGCTTGCCTGCGCCGAACAGCCAGCGCTCGACGCCTTCGGCATCGCGCACCCGGAACTCCGTGTGCTGGATGCCCGTCGGCCCGATCGCCGCCAGCTCGTCGCGCAGGCGCGGCAGATCCGCCGGGTGAATGCGCGCCTCGACCTCTTCGAACGGATAATCGTCCTTGCCGGGATCAAGACCGAGCAGCGCGCGCAGGCGGTCGTCTACCTCGGTGCGCCGGCGTCCGAAGTCGATGCGCCAGACGCCCATCTCACCTGCATCCAGCGCCATCCTCAGCATCTTGTTGCTGCGGGCCAGTTCCTCGCTGACCCGCGCCCGTTCGACCATGGTCCAGACCCGGCCGGCGGTTTCCTCGGCCATGCGAACGTCCCAGTCGGACCATTGGCGAACGTCGGGGGCGTGCACTGCCAGAATGGCAACCAGTTCCCCACGCCGCCGGACCGGCACGTTGATGAGCGCGCGGACGGACCGCCGGAGAAGGCGGGCGCGGCCGGCCGGATCGACCGCGAGCGGATCATTCTCGACATCGGTGACCACCAGCGGTTCGCCGGCTTCGAGGATGGCCCGATGCGCGGGCGCCAGCGCCTTCAGCGGATGCCGGCCGGCATAGCTGTCCAACCCGCCGGCGCACCAGTCGCAGGCGACCACCGCTGACCGCTCGGCCAGGTCGACCTCGGCGAAGGCGACACGTCCGACGCCCAGATGCTCGCCGAGCAGGCGGTTGGCCGCCGACATGATATCCCGGGGCGCATGAAGGGTGCGCAGGCAGTCGCTCAGTTCCAGCAGATAGGCGTGACGCCGTGCAGCCAGGACCTGCTCCGTGGTCTCATGGCAGACGACGAGCACGCCGCCGACGCCAGCGGACGCGGTCTCGTCGTCGATCGGACTGTAGCCATAGGTCCACCACACGTCCTCGCGCCGGCCATGGCGGGTGATCGGCACATGGTGGTTCTCGTGCCAGGTCGCGCCGCCGCCGGACAGGACATGCTCGATCTGCAGCCCGATAACGTCCCAGATCTCCGCCCAGGTTTCGCGCCCCGGCGCGCCGAGAGCGGCCGGATGCTTCTCGGGGCCCAGATACCGCCGATAGGCGTCGTTGTAGAACTGGATCAGATCCGGCCCCCACCAGATGAACATCGGATGGGAAGAGGTGAGCAGAAGCCGCACGGCGACCCGGAGACTCTGTGGCCACGAATCCGGCGGCCCCACAGGAGTCGAAGCCCAGTCATGGGCGCGCATCAGCGCCCCCATCTCGCCGCCCTCCCGAAGAAATTCGGGCGGCCGGCCGCTCCGCAGATCAACTATACGCATGGCGTTCCGCCCGGATTTTCCGGAACCGTAGCAGCCGGCCGGCGGCCGGGCAATTGACGCTGGGGAAGTCGCGGAAACGAAGCGGGGGCCGCCGGTCACCCGGCAGCCCCCTTGGCTTCGTGCATTCGACGAAGGGTCAGGCGACCTCGAACAGGCCCGCCGCGCCCTGGCCGCCGCCGATGCACATGGTGCAGACCACGTACTTCGAACCCCGGCGCTTGCCCTCGATCAGGGCGTGCCCGACCATGCGGGCGCCGGACATGCCGAAGGGATGGCCGATCGAGATGGCGCCGCCATTGACGTTCAGGATCTCGTTCGGAATGCCCAGCTTGTCGCGGCTGTAGAGCACCTGCACCGCAAAGGCTTCGTTCAGCTCCCAGAGGTCGATGTCGTCCATCTTCAGACCGGTGCGCTCCAGCAGCTTCGGCACGGCGTAGATCGGGCCGATGCCCATCTCGTCGGGCTCCAGGCCGGCGACCGCGAAACCCCGGAAATAGCCCAGCGGCTGCAGGCCGCGCTTCTCGGCGACCTTGGCGTTCATCACCACGGCGGCGGAAGCGCCGTCGGAAAGCTGCGAGGCGTTGCCCGCGGTGATGAAGGCGTCCTCGCCCATCACCGGCGCCAGGCTGGACAGGCCTTCCAGGTTGGTGTCGGGGCGGTTGCCCTCGTCCTTCTCCAGCGTGACCTCCTGCTCGGACGTCTCGCCGGTCTGCTTGTCGACCACGACCTTGGTGGTCTTCATCGGCACGATCTCGTCGTCGAACTTGCCGGCCTGCTGGGCGGCGGCGGTGCGCATCTGCGACTGCAGGCCGTACTCGTCCTGGTACTCGCGGGAGAGGTTGTAGCGCTTGGCGACAACTTCCGCGGTCTGGATCATCGAATAGTAGATGCCCGGATGGGTCTTCTCCAGCCACTCGTCCTTGGAGCGGTAGCGGTTGGCATGCTCGTTCTGCACCAGGCTGACCGATTCCAGGCCGCCGGCGACCAGCACGTCGGCCTCGTCGGCGATGATCCGCTGGGAGGCCATGGCGATGGTCTGCAGGCCCGAGGAGCAGAAGCGGTTCACCGTCGCCCCCGGAACGCTGACCGGCAGGCCGGCGCGCAGCGCGATCTGGCGGGCGATGTTGCCGCCCGTGGCGCCTTCGGGATTGGCGCAGCCCATCAGCACATCCTCGACCTCGGCGCCGTCGATTCCGGCGCGCTCGACCGCGTGCTTGACCACATGGCCGCCCATTTCGGCGCCCCCGGTGTTGTTGAAGGCCCCACGATAGGCCTTGCCGATCGGCGTGCGCGCCGTCGAGACGATGACTGCTTCATTCATGGCGTTTCTCCCCGCAATGGTCGGGCCCGCGGTCCCGGCAGTGACTTGATGAGCGGAACATAACGCGGCGCACCGCCGAAGTCATGCGGCACTGTCGACGATGGTACGCTTCAGATATCGATGGCGATCTTGCCGAAGTGGCGGCCGTCCTTCTGGTGCGCCAGGGCCTCGCGGATGTCGGCGAGCGCGAAATTGTCGGAGATCACCGGCCGGATGGCGTGCGCCTCCATGGCGCGGTACATGCGCAGATGCATCTCCCGGCTGCCGACGGTGATGCCCTGGATGCGGCTGTTGGTCATCAGCACATAGCCCATGTTCACCTGGTCGCTCTGGCCGGCCAGGATGCCGATCATGGCGATGGCGCCGCCGATGCGGATGGACTTGAGCGACTGGGTCAGCGTGCCTGCGCCGCCGACCTCGACCACCAGGTCGATGCCCGCGCCGCCGGTCAGGCTCTTCGCCGCCTTCCCCCAGTCGGTGATGTCGAGATAATTGAGCACGTGGTCGGCGCCGAGTTCCTTCAGGCGGGCTGCCTTGACGTCCGAGGATGTGGTGGCGATCACCCGCGCGCCCATTGCCCTGGCGAACTGCAGCGCGAAGATGGAAACGCCGCCCGTGCCCTGCGTCAGGACCCAGTCGCCGGGACGGATACCGCCCTTCTCGACGACGGCGTGCCAGGCCGTCAGACCGGCGCACACCGTGCTCGCGGCCTCGGCGTCGGACAGCCCGTCGGGCGTCGGCACCAGTCCGTGTTCGGGAAAACAGCCGAACTCCGCAGCGCAGCCCTGGGCCGAACCGCCCAGCGCCAGCGCCTGGGCGTGGGCCGAGGGCTCGCCGCCCTGCCAGTTCGGAAAGAAGATCGGCGTGACCCGGTCCCCGACCTGATAGCGCCGGACGCCCTCGCCCACGGCCGCCACCTCGCCGGCGCCGTCGGACAACGGAATCAGGCCCGACTGCTTCTGCTTCGAGCCATAACCGCCCTCGACAGTGACGAGGTCTCGGTAGTTCAGGCTGCTGGCCCTCAGCCGCACCTTCACCTCGCCGGGACCGGGTTCCGGCTCATCCATCTCGGCGACCGAAAGGTTGGCGATCCCGGGCTGCTGCAACAAGGCGGCTTTCATTTCCGCAACTCCTCCCCTGAAAACATGTCTCCCCTATGATGGTGCGGCGCCGTTCGAGTTTCCAATTCCGCCCGCCCGGGGGTACCTTTCCGCAGGCGGGTCAGCACGGAGGGTGCCATGAAGGGTGAAATTCTGGAGTACGACATCGACGCCGATCACGGCCTGATCTCGGCCGAGGACGGCAATCGCTACCAGTTCCGCGGCATGGACGTCCGCGCCGACCGGCCGCCGCGGCCCGGCGACCGCGTGGATTTCCAGACCGAGGGGAGCGACGCCCGCGACATCTACGTCCAGAAGGCGACGCTGCCGGCCGACGGCAAGAGCAAGGTGGCCGCGGGCCTGCTGGCGATCTTCATCGGCGCGCTGGGCATTCATAAATTCTATCTCGGTTATTCGACCGCGGGGATCATCATGCTGGCGGTGTTCCTGCTGGGCTGGATCGCGCTCGGCATTCCCAGCATCATCATCAGCATCATCGCCTTCATCGAGGGGATCATCTATCTCGTGAAGTCGGACGAGGAGTTTCACGAGCGCTACGTCGCCAACAAGCGCGCCTGGTTCTGAGGCCGGGCGTGCTGACCGAGGCGGAGGTCGGGCACTACCGGGACCGGGGCTATGTCGTGCCGGCGAACTACCGGGTGCCCGAGGCGGCCCTGGCGGGCATGCGCCGGGACCTGGACCGTCTGATCGAGGCCAACCCCCATGTCAGCCCCGACGCGATGTTCTGCCCCCACGAGCCGGACCACGGCACGCAGGGGCTGAAGGGGGACCGCGTGTGGCTGGAGCACGCCGCCACGCCCGGCATCCTGGACATGGTGGAACAGGTGATCGGCGGCGACTTCCTGCTCTGGGGCACCACGGTCTTCGGCAAGCCGGCCCATTCGGGCAAGGAAACGCCCTGGCACCAGGACGGGGAGTACTGGCCGATCCGGCCGCTCGCAACCTGCTCCGTCTGGATCGCGCTGGACGCCGCGACGCCCGAGAACGGCTGTCTCCGGGTCCTTCCCGGCAGCCACCGGGACCGCAGGCTGCGCCGCCACAGGACCAATGACGGCGGCCACCTGACGCTCAACCAGCAGCTGGAGGCCGACGAGTACAGCGAGGCCGACGCGGTCGACATCGTGCTGGCGCCGGGGCAGATCTCGCTTCACGACATCTACATGGTGCACGGCTCCCGCCCGAACCGCTCACCGCAGCGGCGGGCCGGCTACGTGCTGCGCTTCATGCCGACGACCTCGCATTTCGACCGGGAACTGGGGGCCGAGATCGCGGAACGCACCGGAGGCGCAGTCGATTTCGCCACCCGCCCCCTCTACCTGATGCGCGGCCGCGACGTCTGCGGGCGCAACGAGCTGGCCGAACGGAGCCCGGCATAGGCTTGTTGCTGGAGAGCGCCGCCCGGCTGAAGGCGGCCTGCGCCGGCCGGCGGCTGCTGGGGCTCGACCCGGGGACGAAGACGATCGGCGTCGCCGTCGCCGATCCCGGACATCAGGTGGCGACGCCGCTGACCGTGATCCGGCGGACGAAGTTCACGGCCGACCTGGCGGCGCTGCAGGCGTTGATCGCCGAGTACGACATCGCCGGGCTTGTGATCGGGCTGCCGCTCAACATGGACGGGACGGCCGGCCCCAGGGCGCAGTCCGTCCGCGCCTTCCAGCGGAACCTGGAGACGGCGCTGGACCTGCCCATGATCCTGCACGACGAGCGCATGTCGACTCAGGCCGTCGAACGCAGCCTGATCGGCCAGGACGTATCGCGCCGCCGGCGCGCCGAGGTGATCGACGCACACGCCGCGGCCTATATCCTCCAGGGGGTGCTGGACGCCCGGGCGTGAATCACTGTTCGCTGCGGGCCAGCCGGGTCTCGGCGCGCCGATCGGCGCCGCTGGGCAGACGCGGCCCGCCGCGCACGATCCAGTGCCAGACGTCGTGCTGCACGATGGGTCCGTTCAGGTCGCGGAACAGCAGGTGCCAGCCATTGGGGTAGAAGGCGAGATCGGGTTCCACGGTCATGCGGTCCAGCGTTTTCTCCACCGAGGCCTGGGGCACGATCTCGTCGCGTTCGCCGTACAGCACCAGAAGGGGCGTCTCGATCTTCGGCGCGGCCTCGTAGGCCGCGTCCATCAGGTCGACGAGGCCGGAAATGGCGTCGACCCGTGCGCCCTTGATCACCAGCGGATCCCGGCCCAGCCCGATCAGCATCTCGATGTTGTCGGACGCCTGCTTGCGGATGCCCTCCCCGGTCAGCACCACGCCCGGTATGACCGTACGCAGAATCTCGAGACCGCTCGCCATCCAGTTCGCCATGGTCTTGCGGCTCCAGACGGCAGGCGCCGCCAGGACGGCGCCGTCCACCGCGGGCGGATCGGGCCGGCCGAGCAGCGCCATGATCACCGCGCCGCCCATGCTCTCGCCGACGAGGTAGAGCGGCTTGCCGGGATGACGCTCCCTGACCACGCCGATGACCTGGCGCAGATCCCCCGTCAACGTGTCGACGCCCGGCCAGATACCCGGCCGGTCGGCCTGCCCGAAGCCCCGCTGATCATAGGCGTAGACCGTCAGGCCGTTGGTGGACCAGCGTCCGGCCGATTCCGCCCAGGCGTGGCTGTAGTCATTGAAGCCGTGCAACGCGACCACCACCGCAAGAGGCTCCGGGCCCAAGGCGCGGTGAACGCGGACCGGCAGACTATAGCCGTCGGCCATGATCAGGGCGTCTCCGGTCAGCGCCGCCTCCGTCCGCGGCGGCCCGGCCGTCTGATAGGTCGGACCGCAAGCGCCGATCTGGACAAGCAGGCCGAGGACCGGGACTATCGCAAGGAACCGCAGGACGCGGTGAAGCCCGCGCCGCCGGCTTGAGTTCTCGAGGTCTGTTGTCGATGTCATGGGACGATATTAGGGGCAAAGGCCTGATCGAGGCGAACGCCGCGTTCTACCGCGCCTTCGCCGATGGCGACCTGCAGGCCATGACCGAATTGTGGGCCGACCACGACGACCTGGTCTGCATCCACCCGGGCCATGAACGGCTCACGGGGCGCAGCCCGGTACTGGCGAGCTGGTTCGCGATCCTGGAGAACCCCCCGCCGGTCAGAACCGCGGACGCGCGCGCCGTGCCGCTGGGACAGGCCGGACTGGTCACCTGCACCGAAGCCATCGGCAACAACCGCCTGGCCGCGACCAACGCCTTCGAATGGGATGGCGAGGCCTGGCGCATGGTGCTCCACCAGGCCGGTCCGGTGCTGGCCGAGGACCGGCGCGAACCCGGGCGGGGGCCGTCGGGCGCCGTTCACTGAAGCAATGCGGCGACACGCGCCCGAAGATGGGGCAGTACATCGTCCTCGAACCATGGATTGCGTTTCAGCCAGCCATTGTTGCGCCCGGACGGGTGCGGCAGAGGCAGGAGCCCGGGCGCGTAATCCCGCCACGCACCGACGGTTTCGGTCAGCGTCGCGCAGCGTCGGTCACCCAGGTACCAGGCCTGCGCGTACTGGCCGATGCAGATGGTCAGCTCCACCTCGCCCAGCATCGGCACCAGCCGCGAATGCCAGGTGGTCCGACATTCGGGCCGGGGCGGCAGATCCCCGGACCGCCCGGTGCCGGGATAGCAGAAGCCCATGGGCACGATGGCAATGCGCGCCGGATCGTAGAAGACGTCACGTTCGACGCCGAGCCATTGCCGCAGCCGGTCCCCCGAAGGATCGTTCCAGGGGATGCCGGTTTCGTGCACCCGTATGCCCGGCGCCTGACCGGCGAGCAGGATGCGCGCGCACGGCGCCGCGCGCAGCACCGGCCGCGGCCCGGCCGGCAGGTCGGCGCATTTCCGGCAGGCCCGGATTTCCGCCAGCAAGATCTCCAGTTCGTCGCTCAACGATCCGCCATGTCTCAATGAAAAACGCGCCGGCCCCGAGGACCGGCGCGCTCAATGACGCGGAAATGTGGCGCCAATCAGGCGTCCAGTTCCATGTCCGTCTTCGGCACCGAGATGCAGGTCAGGCAGGAGCCCTTGTCGACATCGGCGCTCGGTTCGGTGGCGTAGTTCACCTCGCCGGCCAGCACCGCAGTGATGCAGGTGCCGCAGGCGCCGGCGCGGCAGCCCGAATCCATGTCGATGTCATTGGCCTCGGCGAACTCCAGGATGGTGTCGGCCGACCCGTCCCACACCAGTTCCTTCTCGGAACGGGTGAACTTGAGCTTGAAGCCGGAGCCGGACACCGGCGCGGCGGCCCCGTCCTCGGTGTCCGCGGTCTTCTTCGACTTCACCGTTGCGGGACCGAAGGCCTCGAAGTGGATGCGCGATTCCGGCACGTCCCATTCGCGCAGCCCGTGGAACAGGCTCTCCATCATCGGCGGCGGGCCGCAGAAGTAGTAGTCGTAGTTGTTGGACGGCAGAACCTCACGGAACAGGTCAGCGCCGACCCGGCCCTCCAGGTGGTAGTCCTTGCCCTGCTCGTCGTTGTCATCGGGCTTGGAGTAGACGATACGCACATGGACGTTCTCGTTCTCCCGGTCCAGCCGCTCCAGATGCTCGCGGAAGACATGCTCCACACTGTTGCGGACGCCGAGGAAGAACCAGGTCTCCCGCTTCGAACCCGATTCCACGATCGCGTTCAGCATCGAAAGCACCGGCGTGATCCCGATGCCGCCGCCGATCAGCACGACCGGGGTCTGGCGGTGCATGTCGAGGAAGAAGTCGCCGTTGGGCGCCTGGACGTCGAGGATGTCACCCTCGTTGACGAGGTCGTGGAAGTAGTTGGACGACGACTTGCCCACATCGGCCTTGGCCGGATCCTTGGGCGGCGGGTTACGCTTGATCGACACCCGGTAGTACTCGCTCCTCGGGCTGTCGGAGAGCGAGTAGCAGCGGGTCGTCACCTTCTTGCCCGACGGCAGGTTGAGCTTGAAGGTCAGATACTGTCCGGGTTCGAAGGGCGGCAGCGGCCGTTCGTCGTGCGGGCGGAGGTAGAAGGAACAGATGTCCTTGTTCTCCGGGTTCTTGCGCTCGACGCGGAACTTGCGCACGCCGTTCCAGGACAGCTCGTTCTTCTGCTTGTCGAATTCACGCGCCGCCTTGATGCGGTCCACCCGCTCGCGCAGATAGGCGATCTCGGCCTGGATGCCCCGGTCGGTGACGCCGGCGGCACGGAAGTTGTTGTAGATCAGGGACATGACGTACAGGCCTAGCAGGGCCAGCACGGCTATCGCGACGTAGTTCACGGCTCCCAGTTCCATCCTGCCCTATCCCTCCCTGTAAGACGGCGGCGGATCCCCCCGCCCGGACCGGCGGGGCCCATGGGCCCCGCCTTGTCGGACCGTCAGAACTTGCGGCGCACCTCGAAGCGGATGCCGCTGACGTCATCGTCATTCTGGCGGATACCGTACATCGCGTCGGCCCGCAGAATCCATGCCTTCGTGACCGGGAGCTGCCAGCGCACGCCGAGCGCGTACTGGTCGCCGTTGATGTTCGTGTTGTCGGCGTGCTCCTGGACGGTCGCCGCCTCGAGCACGAGTTGCTGGTCCAGATTGAACAGATACTGCACGCCGATGGCGCCGCCGTAGGTGCCGGCCGCGGTGTCGTCGAGGAACGGGAAACCGGTCAGGCCGTCGGTCTCGAAGTTGATGCCGGTGTTGATCAGCAGGCCTTCTGCATTGGCCAGCGCCTGCGGCCGTTTGAAGCCGACGAAGAAGTTGGCGTAGGGGATCAGGGTATAGGGCTTGCTCGTCATCCAGCTGGTTTCGAACAGCAGGGCCGCGCCCTGACCGAGCGTCGGCTGACCGTCATCGCGGTTCTGGTGGCTGTAATAGCCCCGGACCGAGTAGGACAGGATGTTCTCATAGCGGGTCGACCATGACAGGCCGATGCTGAGCAGGTCCTGATCGCCCAGCTTGTCGTCGTCGACGTCGATGAAGCCCAGACCGCCTTCGAAATAACCTTCCAGCGCCTCGATGAAGATGTTGGTGCCGTAGACGTTGGAATTGTGCTCGTTGCGCACGCCCGCGCCGTTGACGATGCCGTTGTTCTCGACGTCGTCGAAGCCCGCGAAGAACGAGATGTCCATGTTGGAGATGTCGAGCTCCGGCGAGTTCAGCGCCGGGATCGCATAGGCGATGCCCAGGATCTGGTCGTCCATCCAGATGCCGTTCTGGTAGAACAGCGGCACCAGGCCGAAGGAGAACGGATAGTCGCCGTCATAGTAGCGGCCCGTGAAGCCCGCCGCGATGGCGCCCGCGTCGCCCTCGAAGAACAGGGTCTCCAGATTCAGGTCCGTCTGCAGGTCGCACTTGTCGGCGCTGTTGCCGCCAAAGAACTCGCAGCGGGTGAACTGACCGCCGTTGTCGAGCGGGCGCAGGAACGTGTGAATCCGCTCCGTCGAGGTGATCTTGAAATCGATGTCGAGGTTCAGACGCGTGGCAATCTGGCCGACTTCCGCATTGCCGTTGTCATTGAAGGCGATGGCGGTCCGGATATCACCGAAGGCCTGGACGGCGAACTGCGTCGGATTGAGCTTGCCGAAGACGTAGCTCGGCTCGTCGAGCTGGCCGGAGACGTACTGGGGCTGACCGAGTTCGAAGAGCGGCCTCGGCGCCTCGACCTCAGACTTGCCGCCGTAGATCGCCAGCTGCGCTTCGATGTCGTATTCGGTGTCCTCGTAGTTCGGATCGGCCTTGAAGGCCCCCTCCTCCAGCGGCACGCGCTTGGCGCCCGCGGACATTTCCGGATTGTAGTCTTCCGCCGCCCACGATCCGCCGGCGGCGTAAACCAGTATCGCCGCGGCGGCGGTCGCGCCGGCGACGAGTTTCCTGCCAAGACGCACTCGATTCATCTTCCCAACCCCCTCGGGCCCACCCTCCGGCCCTAAATCGAAACAAGGTCCTGACCGGCCGCCGCGTTGTCGGCGGCGGCCGGCCGGTTTTATCGGCTACTGGACCTCGATCTCCACAGTGTAGGGATGCATGTCCAGCATCCACTGGTTCATCGACTGCTCCATCTCCTTCGTCGCGCCGACGAAGCGCATGAAGTAGATGGGTTCCGCGCGGCTGCGCATCCTGGCCGAGAGCTTGTAGGTGCCCGGCTTGGTGAGCAGTTCGCCCGGCACCGAATACTCGGCGTCGCGGGACGACAGCGGCGGGATCGAGCGGGCTTCCATCCGCACGAAGGCGGGATGGTTCAACACCGTCGTCGGGATGTTCGGCTGCCGCAGGAACGGCCGCTGATCGACGTCGAAGTTGACCGGCAGGAACATCTCCCGATCCGTTCCCTTCAGATTGGTCGTCAGGAACTTGGTCTGAAGATTGAACAGCTGGCGGTCATGCTCGATCTTGCCCTGCTGGACGTCCTCCGAATGAAGGTCGGCCATGTCGCCGGCACTGTCCACATAACCCGATTCCCAGATGCGGTTGCCGTCCGGATCGGTCAGCGCGACGTTCAGCCAGATCTCCGGCTGGGCGCCCAGGCTGCCCGAAGGCAGGTTGTGACCCGAGTTCGTGTTGGTGACCTTGTAGGCGAACTCGAAGTCCTGACCGGCACGCGGGGTGCCGTCGAAGAACGGGCCGTCGAGATGGCTGCCGTTCTCCATCACCGCCCGGCGCAGCTCCTTCTTGTATTCCAGCCCTTCGAGGTTTTCCTCGATGATGTAGCGGGCTTCGAAACGATCGTCCTCGGACGACCAGACCTCGGGGAAATCGACCTCGATCTCGCCGTTGTAGATCTTGTCCTCGAACTCCTCGGTGCCCCAGCCGGCGCGCCAGTCGAACTGCAGCCATTCCTCGATGGTCCAGTTCTCGGCGACCGGATTGTGCGGGAAGATGCCCGGATGGGCGATCGGGTAGCCCGGACCGTAGAAGGCGTGATTGCTGCGGCGGCGGTCCGGATTGATCTCCTCGCCGTTCACCACGGCGGCGGGGCCCGTGGCATAGCCTTCGGCTTTGCCCGGAACCTTGCCCATGTGGCATTCCTGACAGGTGATGCCCTCACGCAGCGCCGGGCTGTCGCGGTACTGGTCCCAGACCACCTCCAGCTTGATGCCCAGGTTCACGGCCACCTGGTGGCAGCTGGCGCAGAACTCGGACTTCGAGATCTGCTCGAACTTGACCACCTCGGTGTGGATCTGGTTGCCGCGCTCCTCGTCGGAGGTGGCGACGCGGTAGAAGCTCTTGTCCTTGATGACCTTCTTGAGCGTCTCGCCGTCGGAGTTGGTGTAGACCGGCGCATAGATGCGGCCGGGCTCAATCCGCCGCTCGCCGTTCACCTTGTAATAGGTGTTGTTGACGCGGTGGCAGGTGATGCAGGTGATGCCCTCGCGCGCCACCTGGCTCCGCTCCCACAGCGGCGCGGCGCGCGATTCGCCCAGCGTCGTGCCGACGCTCTGATGGCAGCGCACGCAGAAGGTGCCGATCGTGCCCTGAGTCAGGTTCGTGATCGCCTGCTCGAACTTGTGGAACATGGGCGAGATCGACGCGTAGGCGTGGTTCGAAGACGACCACTCCCTGTAGATCTCCTCATGACAAGCGGCGCATTTGGACGCGCTGGGGAACATGTCCTCGCTGAACAGTTCCGTATGCGCCTCGTCGCCAATCTTCTGCGCCTCGGTGTCGCTCTGCGCCTGCGCGCTGGAGACCCCGAAGGCCAGAAGCGCTGCCATGGCCAGCCCGCCGAAGCGTGCGACCAGGGCGCGGAATTCCGTCCGTCGTCCTGATGCGTTCATCATCCTCAACCTCCGTCCTGGCCGGGCCGTTCGGGTTCTTGTGCTGTCTGCTGAAAGCCCATCGTCCGAATGAAACCCGGCTCCAGATGGTATTCGTGGCAAAGCTGACAGTCCTGTCTGACTTTTGCCTCGGTATGACACTGGGTGCAAGTCTCCTTGCCGATCGGCTTGAATCCGGGTGCGAAGTCCGTCGCATCGAAATGCTTGAACGACGCGGCGTAGTTCGCTTCGGGATTCAACTTGTGACATGTGGCGCATAGCGTTCCCGGACCGAGCAGATTGACATGGGGGCCGTGGTCGTATTGCACGTAGGGACGATCTTCCACTGGTTGATAACCCCATTCGACCATCAGCTTAGTCGCATCTTCTCCACCTTCGCCTGATTTGTCGGTGACCTCAGTCACAGCGTGGCACTTGGCGCAGTTGCCCAGGCCAGTATCGCCCAGAAGTGTGGTCTGGAGCAGTTCCGCCTGCTCGATCACAATCTCGTCAGCGCCCGCCGCTTCGGCTGCCCGCGGCGCGTTCACGGCGAAATCGAACCAGGCCCGGGCGATCGGATCGGCGTGGCCCGTCGGGCGGTAGCTGACCGACACCCCTTCGGACTGCCAACCACCGCCGGTCAGTTCACTCGGCGCCTCGTACTCCCTCTTCTGCATCCAGGCGCAGGCCGCGCGGCGCAGGAGCTCGCCATCGAGGCCGGCCAGCAGACGTTCCGGACGGGCGTCGCCCGGCACCGCCTCCAGCCGCTCGACCATCGGTTCGAGGCCCGATTCGGCCAGCGCCATGAAGAACTCGCCGACGGGCTCGTGGTACTCGTAGTTGTCGTCCGGCGGCGCGCCCAGCATCAGCGCCATGGGCGGCGAGAGATAGTCGCCCCAGTCCTCGTAGAAGAACTCGTCGAATTCGACTTCGTCCGGGTCGCCGCCCTCGGCGCGCGCCCTCAGGAACGCGACCTGATCCGGCGTCGGCCCGCAGACCTCCGCCACCTGATCCATGTCGAACGGGTCTTCCTCGAGATACGGCAGGGTGATCAGACGCAGCGAACGGTCGGTGATGCCCTCCAGATGGCAGCTGGCGCAGTTCTGCTCGAAGCTGCCCGGCGGCACGTCGAGCCCGGCACGCTGAACATCGTGGCAGGTCACGCAGGTCGGCTGCTTGTCCTCGGCCAGTTCCTTCGGAAAATGCTGGCTGAAGTGATTGACGTGATTGAACTGGATGGCGCCGCGGCGGTCATGCGGAAAACCGGCGGCGAAAGCCGGATGATCCCGGGAGAAGGAACTGACGGTGCTCTGGTGACAGCTGTTGCACTGGGCGTCCTTCATCGGCGCGATGTTCGCGTCCTTGCCCTTGTGCTCGGTGTGGCACATCACGCAGTCGGTGCGCGTCTCCGCGCTCGGCGAATCGGTCGCGAAACCGCCCCCGCCGTCGAAGACCGCGTTGTGGGCGGTGGTGGCCGGCCCGCCGAACGCGTGGCAGTCGGTGCAGCTCTCGCCGACGGTCTGATGGGTCACGAAGGCCTCAGCCCAGGCCATCACGCCCTTGCCGTGCGCTTCATGGCAGGAGGTGCAGCCCGTTTCCTCCAGCGCGAAGTTCGAATGCGCCCGCGACAAGGGGCCCGGCATCAGCGAGGACAGATTGGCCTGGTCGCCCTGGAACGCGGAAGGCTCGAACCGCAGCACCGCGAAGATCGCGGCGACCACCAGGATCGCCACCAGGGTCGAGATCCGGAAACGCCGCCGGCGCAGGGACGGCTGGGGCGTGCAGGGCGGATGCTGCATGCAGCATGTGCCGTCGGGCAGCGGTCCGTCGGCGCAGGGACCGCCCGCGGACGGCGACCGCCGGCACTCCCAGCGGTCGCCGTTGCGGAACGGCGTGCATTCCGTCGTGCCCCCGCATGAACCGTCGAAGTTCGGCCCGTTCGGACAGGGCTGTCCGAAGCTGCACGCACGGCCGCAGACATAGGGAAATGTCGGCCGCTCATACGTGCTCTTCTGGTAGCTGTAGCGATCGGAGTCCGTGATCATAGCAGGTACACGTGAACCAGAATGATGTGCCAGACCATCAATACGAGCACGCCGGCGGCCATGGGCACGTGGAAGAGAAGCCAGATCTTTGCCGCGCCGTTGACGGCCCAGGCGAAATCAAGCCGGTTCTTGATGTGAGCCAGCTCTTCGAGCTCGCCCAGATAGCCGCGCTCGGTCTCATCGAGATAGCGCGAGATGGCGGCGGTTTCGCGGCGGATGAAGGCGCGGCCGGACTGGAAACCGAAAAAATGGCTGACCAGGTAGCGCGGCCGCCGGAAGTACCACGACAGGGTTTCGGCGTAGAACCGCGGCAGGGTATCGGAGGCCGTCTTCTCCGCTGATTCGACGACGATCGCTTCGGCCCGGTTGCGGATCTCGGCGACCTCGTAGGGGATGCGCTCCCAGATCACCTCCAGGCCGTTCTCCGTCAGGCGACGCGGGATGACCCGCTGCATCCAGTAGCCCAGGATCCCCGACAGGCTGGCCAGATAGAAGAAGACCGCGAGGACCTGTTCGTAGACGCCGTTCGGCCAGAACGAGCCGGTGTGAACGAAGAACACGGCGATGGTCAGCGTCCCGAACACGGCGTGAGCCATCGTCCAGTAGGCGGACCGCCCGAGCGGCACCATCGACAGCTTCTTGCGCCAGTTGAAGATGAACAGGAAGACCATCAGGCCGGCCAGGGTGTAGCCGGTGACGATCGCCGGCTCGCCATTTGCCAGCCAGGTCTTCCACGAATTCCAGATCAGGAAGACGAAGGCCGCGACGGCGACCAGCCAGAACAGGACCGTTGCGCGATGCACCGACCTCATTGGTAGCCCCCCCTGAACGGATCCGGTCCCCGGAAATCAACCCGGCGCAGCGCGTCGTGCGGACAGGCCCGCTGGCACGCCGGTCCGCCGGGGTTGCTGGAGCAGAAATCGCACTTGGTCGCCTTCATGATCGGCTTGTGCTCGCCGTCGACCAGCGGCTCGCCGCGCTGATTGGCGACCTGGACCAGGCGGATGTTGTCATAGGGACAGGACGCCGCGCAGGTGCCGCAGCCAATGCAGGTGTCGTCGTTGACCACCACCGAACCGTCGGAGATCGAGCGGTGGATGGCGCCCGTCGGACAGCCGATCATGCACACCGGGTCGGCGCAGTGCATGCAGGCGTTGGCCACCATCCAGTGGTCGAAGGTGGCCCCGTGGCGGATGAAGCGCGGATTGCCGCCGTGGGTGGCGGCGCAGGCGCGCACGCAATCGTCGCAGCGGGTGCAGCGGTTGAGGTCGATCAGCATTGCCCGCGTGCCGTTGATGAAGCGCCGGCCAACGGCCCATTCCTTGAGCGCGTCGGCGCTGATCTCGTTGCCGGCCAGATGCCGCAGCTTGGTCTGCGGCGGGTCCATTTCCTTGAAGACGAATTCCTCGAGCACCTGCCGCGGAATGCGCAGGATGTCGAGATAGCCGAGCGCCGTGAGCGAAGTCTCCAGGACGATGCTGTCGTCCTTGTCCTTCCAGGCCCGGTAGAGCTCCTCCAGACCGTAGACATCGCCGGCGCCGAGATAGGTCAGCGTCCGCTCGCCATTGCCGATGCGGGCGGAAACCCGCGCGAAGCCGGCGCGGACCATGAGGATGCCGTCGGGATAGTCGCCTTCGCGCGCGATCGGCGTGCCGTGCTCCATCTCGCGTCCCTGGGCCAGCATCCGCTTGTAGCTGGTGTGCCAGTCGAAAGCGCCATGGGTCTCGAACAGCGTCGCATCCTCGACCGCCTTGAGCTGCTCGCCGGTGAGGTGGCGGAACATCGGCGCTTCCTTCAACGCGTTGTGCAGCGCGTTTCGGCGGTAGGCGAGGTCGATCTTTTCCTTCCACGTGGTGTCGAAGCGGCGGAGTTCCCGCAGGCCCTGCCAGCGGATTTCCAGCACGCGCGCTTCCGTCTCGGCGAAGATCGAGGCGGTGCGCGGCACGCGGCCCAGCGCGGCCAGCTCGCCGAAGATCATCTCCGGGCCGAGCTGCGCGGTCTGGTGTTCGTCCAGGATGGCCGGGATGTCCTGCAGGTAGACGCCGGCCATGGCGCCGGAGGCGCTGGCGGCCTGCGTGTTCTGATAGCGTTCGGGATCCCGGACCTCGGGCCGCCAGTTGTTCGTCCAGAGCTGTCCCAGCGCCTCGAAGAAGCCCTTCTTCTTGACGCTCAGGCGGCCCAGCATGTTCTGCGGCAGGTTGGGGTTGAGCACCACCCGGAGATGGCCGTCCAGGATCAGGAAGGCGGAATTGCCGTAGTCGCCTTCGCGGACCACGATCTCGCCGGGCTGATAGGTCGTCACGCGGGTGTCGTTGAGCAGGATGCCGCGGAGCGGCGTATTGCCCGGAAACCGATCTTCGTCGATGTCGCGGAAGATCGGAAACGTCATCAGCTCGTCGACGACGGCTTCCGTCATGTCCGGTCCGAATGGCGTGGCCCACCGTTGCGGCCGGGCCATCGTTTCGACGGCTGTTACCATGTTTGCCTTGCCCCTCTCAGTCGCGACGCCTCCCGGACGCCACCGAACCGATCCCCCGGTAAGAATCGCCGAACCGCCGCCGGAAGGCAAGCCCCCCGGCGGCGGTCGATGTGGCGATCAGCCTTCTATCGCAAGAGCATACCCCTCACTTGTACTCGCTCTTCGGCGGAATCATGGACCCGACCTGGCCGGAAAGGTCCATCTTGTCGCCATAGATCTTGCCGACCAGCGCCTTGGCGTTCGCCTCGGTGGGCTGGGCCAGCAGGGCCTTGGCTTCCGCCAGATCCAGCGCCCCCAGGGCCGCCCGCGCCTTCTCGGCCCGGGCCTCCTGCGCGGCGATGTACTTGGCGTGCTGGGTCTTCTGCATGGCGTTCGCCGCCTGCACCAGCGAGGCCGCCTGACCGGTGACGAACCAGCGCGACAGCTCGGCCGGCGTCATTTCCATGTTCTCGCTCTGGCTCTGGTAGAAGCGGTGGCGAATCGTGCCCTGGCTGTACTTGACCAGTTCGAAGTCCGGGTTCAGCGGATGGCCGGCGTCCAGCATCTTGCCCGCCGTATCGCCTTCCAGGGTCTCGCGCGCCATGCCGTGGCAGTTGAAGCAGTTCGCCGCCACGTCATAGTTCACGTCGGTCGGCATGTCCGGCACGTCCTCGCGCCAGCGCGGCAGCCGCATGCCCGCCTCGCGCGACTTGGAGAAGCGCTCGGCCTTGTGCAGCGGGGTCTCGTCTTCCTTCTTCGTGCCCTTCGGCCCGTAGACATTGTGGATGTTGATGTATTCCGACCCCGGGCCGTGGCAGCTCTCACAGGAAACGCCGAAATTGTTGCCCACGCGGCCGCCCGGGCGATTCGGCGCCTCGGTGTAGTGGCACTGCCCGCAGGTGTCGGAGCGCTTCATCGAACGCTCGCCAAGCGCATCGGTGACCTTGTCCGCCAGGTCGCGTTTGTGGATGTCCTTGTAGGATTCGGCGTGCGGGGTCTTTTCCCACACGGCATATTCGGGCGAGTGGCAATCCTTGCACTCTTCCGGTCCGACGTTCTCCGGCGCGGCCTGGGCGGCGCTGCCGGCGATCATGAGGGCCATGGCGGCAGCCACGGCCAACCCCAGTTGTCTCAGCCCAGACATCAGCATGTCTGTCACCTCTTGAGTTGTAATGCCTTGCACGGTCTCACGGGCCGTCCCTGCGCGCGTTCTTTTACGGTACGCTTATCGATGCGACCCCGACGGCAGTGTAGCAGCACCCCGTCGCGATGAAAGAGTTGATTCATGACGGTTCAGTGAGGATAAGCCTTTCGAATCGCTTGCCCCTTCAAAGCCATGGACCACGACCATGCAGCGCTCCTTCGCCATCATCGCCGTCTGCGCCGCCGCAGCCTCCACCGCCATGGCGGTCTACGGCTTCAACCGCTTCTCCGGAGAAACCGGATCGCCGGTCGGCGCCAGTGGCGTTACCGCTCTCGAAGCCGCTGTCGAACGCGCGCCGGACAATGCGGAGGCCTGGAAGGCGCTGGGCCGGGCCCATCGCGCCGCCGGCCGCCCCCAGGCGGCGGTGACCGCCTATATCCGCGCCGCGCGTCTCGCGCCCCGCGACCGGGAGGTGATCGCGGCCCTGCGCGACCTCGCCGGCGCCGCGCGCTGATCGGCGACCATGTGGCCAACGCGCAACAGAGTGGCGGAAACTGGCGGGACACCGGACTTGCCGGCGCCCGCAGAACCAGCTTCACAATTGGTTTTTTCCTTTAGTATCAATTTGTTAGAATCCCGCCATGCTCGCTCGGGGGCCCGTCGCACGCGGCGGTGGACCGGGCCGCAACCGCTTGCACCCGCGGCTTTGCTGGCGTAACAGACAACAAGTCGCAATTCGGAGGGCACAAGCCTCATCGGAACGGCGGCGAAGGAAGTGCGTTTTTCCTTAAGGAGGGCAAACAAGGTGAACCACAAATATCTACTCGCCGGTGTGGCCGCTGCGGCTCTGTTGACCGCCGGTAACGCCTATGCTGCTGCTCATGGCAGCGTGGAAGACCAGCTGAAGGCGCAGTCCGCTGCGATCGACGCGCTGTCGAAGGAAGTCGAGGCTCTGAAGAACTCGACCGTCGAGCAGGGCATCGGCCAGGGCGTCAAGGGCGTCGAGCTGACCATTTCCGGTCACATCAACCGCGCCATGATGTTCATCTCCGACGCGAACGACAACGCCACCCTGACGCACGTCGACAACGACGCCGCGTCATCCCGCATCCGCTTCGACGCCGATGCGCCTGTTTCCGACAGCACCACGGTCGGCACGCGCCTCGAGATGGAAATGGAATCGAACTCCTCGGCCCAGGCGGTTCTGGACAACGAGGTGGTCGAAGACACCTTCGCCACGCGCCAGGCCTATGTGTTCGTGAAGGGCGGCTTCGGCACCCTGGCGATGGGCCATCAGAGCGAGGCGACGGACGGCATCGTCCACAACTCGTTCAATTTCGCGGGTGTCGCGGGTATCAACCCGGAGAACACCACGGGCATCGCCAATGCCGGCGTCAATTTCCTGTCGATCGGCGATGGCGACCGTGTCGACGCGGTCCGCTACACGACCCCGTCCTTCGGCGGCGCCGCGGCGTCGGTGTCACATGCCGTCAACGGCCAGATCACCGGTGCACTGCGGTACTCGGGTCAGGTCGGCGGCGTTGGCGTGCTGGCGGGTGTCGGGTACGACTCGAACTTCGACAATGAAACCTATGCGGGTTCGTTCGGCCTGAACTTCGGCGGCATCGCCGTGAATGCCGCACTTGGCTACGCGGACAACAACAACGCCGAAGAAGACTTCATGTACTATGTCGGCCTGGCCCACAAGGGCAACTACTCCGACATGGGCCCGACTTCGCTGGGCGTCGACTTCCAGATGAACAACGGCGGCGTTGCCAACGGCAACAACAACGCGCGCCTCGGTGTCGGCCTGGTCCAGGGCGTGGCCGCGGGTGCTGACGCCTATGTGGGTGTCGGGCACAACTTCGGCGGCGATGCCGTCGACAGCGCCCAGACCGTCATGGCCGGCATGATCATCCGGTTCTGATGTCTCGGCTTCTTCGCCCTCTTCTGTTGGTTGGTGTCGCGGTCGGCCTTCTGGCCGGCTGCGGCCCCCACCAGCCGCTTGACGATCCACCGCCCATGCATGGGGAACTGAAGCCCGGTCCGGGCGTCTTCACCGGCGCGGACGGCAAGTTCGTCATTCTCGGGGGCAAGAAGAAGCGCGATTACTGATCGCCGGCTCCGGCCGGTGTCACGAAGAAGGGCGGCCTCGCGGTCGCCCTTTTTTGTTGCCTGAACGGCCTGTCCCGGCCGCCGGACGGTGGCCGCGCCACCGACCCGGATGCAAGGCGGGTTGCGTGGCCGCGCACTTCGGCGCATGAATCGCCCATGCGTTTTCCTGGCCTGAGTATCGTGACCGTTCTCCTCTCCGCGTTTCTGGGGACGGTCCAGGCGGCCTGCGGCGCATCGGCGCCGCAGATCGGGATCGCGCTCGCCTTTCCCGCCCCCGGCATCAGCCATGAACTCGCCTCCGACGAGATCCCGCAGGCGATGCGGGCGCATGGCCGCGGGGCGCGCGCCGGCGCGGTGCGCCAGGTCGGCGCCACGGCCTTCACGCTGAACACGGAGGTGCGCATGTCGGTCGCCGCGGCCGAGCAGCGCCGCGACTGTTTCCGGCTGAAACGGCTCGACATCCGCCTCGACGTGCTGCAGCTCGACGTCTTCATCGCTTCCGAACTCGTCCCGGGCACCTGCCCCTATCGGGTCACCATGGCGCACGAACAACGCCATGTTGAGATCTACCGCTCCGGGGTGCGGCGGCTGAAGGAGGAACTGGAGACGGCGCTGGGCGGTTCGACCCTGCTGCGCGCCATCCCCGCCGCCAGTATCGAGCAGGCGATGGAGCGCTTCCGCGTCGCGGTCGACACGGTCGTCTCCGATGCCCGGCGCAAGAACAGCGAGGAGATGGCGCGGGACAACGCGCGCCTCGACACCCCGTCCAGCTATCGCGAGGAGCACGCCAGGTGCCCGGCCAGCGACTGGTAGATCCGCAGGCCGCCGGCCGCTATCGGTCCAGATAGCCGGAAAGAAACGCGGCCAGGTTAGCGCCGAGCTCGGGACAGAGATATCCGCCTTCCTGCACGATCAGCGCCGGCGTGGCCGCGCGGCCGATCAGCCGGCCGGCGCGGCGAAAGCCCTCCGTCGTGACCGATAATATGCCGAGGGGATCGTTCTCCTGCGCGTCCAGGCCGAGCGAAACCACAACGCAGTCCGCACCGTAACGGCGGATGGCCGCCAGACCCTTCTCCACCGCCGCGAGATAGTCCTCGTCGCCCGCCCCGCGGGCCAGCGGCAGGTTGAGGTTGTAGCCTTCGCCTTCGCCCCGTCCCCGCTCGTCGGCATAACCGCTGAAAAACGGATAGAAGTCGCCCGGATGCGCATGGACCGAGATGAACATCACGTCCCGCCGGCCGTAGAAGATGCCCTGCGTGCCGTTGCCGTGGTGGACGTCGATATCCAGGATCGCGACCGTCCGCCCGGCGGCCACGGCCTGCTGCGCGGCGATGGCGGCGTTGTTGAGAAAGCAGAATCCGCCGGCCATGTCGGCAAAGGCGTGATGCCCGGGCGGGCGGCAGAGCGCGTAGACCGGGGTCTCGTTCTCCAGCAGGAAGCGCATCCCGGTCAGCGCGCAGTGCGCCGCCGATCGAGCCGCCTTCCAGGTGCCCGCGCCGATGGGGCAGGCGGTGTCGGCCATGTGCCAACCGGCCTGACCGACCACGTGATCCGGCCGGTGCGCCATGTGGCGGCCCGGGTGAACGTTGGCCACGACCTCCGGGCTGGCGTCGGGCAGCGCCGACCAGCGTTCATGAGCGGTTTCGAGGAACTCGAGATAATCGACGCCGTGCACCGCCGCGATTTCCCGCCGGCCGAAATTTCCCGGCGCCTCGATGTCGTGGCCGGCGGCGCGGACCGCCTCCAGGAAGCGCTCGGCCCGTTCGGGACGTTCGGGACTGTCGAGCAGGCGGCCGCTCGAGATAAATGCGCGCGGCGCATGTTCTTGCTGATCGGAACTGTATATGACCTTCATGCGCGAACGATGGGCGAGGAACGATCACGAGGCAAGCAGACAGCTTGAAGGCGATTTGACCGAAGGATCCGACATCATTGTCCTCGGCGCCGGCGTCGTCGGAATCACCACCGCCTGGGAACTGGCGCGCCGGGGCCACGGCGTCACGGTGATCGACCGCCAGACCGAGCCCGCGACCGGCGCCAGCCACGCGAACGGCGCGCAGATCAGCCCCTCCGAGGCGGTGCCGTGGGCCAGTCCGTCGAACCTGCGCCTGGCGCTGGCGTGGATGCGTCAGGCCGATGGTCCCTTCAAACTGCGTCTGACCGCCGATTCGCGGCAATGGTGGTGGCTGTTGCGCTTCCTGGCGAGCTGCCGCGACGATGTCTGGCGGCGCAACGCACGGCGCATGGTGCGGCTTGCGCTGGCCAGCCAGCATCGGCTCCACGAGATCGTGGAGGAGGTCCGCCCCGAGTTCGACCGCGAACGCCGGGGCATACTGCGCGTCTACGACAGTGACGCGGCGCTGCGCGAGGCGGAGGGGATCGTCGACTTCATGGCGCCGCTCGGCGTCGGACTGCGCGCCGTCGGACCCGACGAGATCCTGGACATCGAGCCGGCGCTCGGTGCAGCGGTCGCCAACAGGGCAGTGGCCGGCGGACTTTACGCCGAAGGCGACGAAAGCGGCGACGCCCAGGCCTTCACCCGCGCCCTGGCGCACGCCGCCGCAGGGCTTGGCGTTCGCACCGTCCTGGGTCAGCAGGTGGAGCGCATCGACACGCATGGCGACCGCTTCCATTCGGTCGTGGCGGGCGGCGTCCGGCACATGGCCGACCATCTGGTGATCTGCCTGGGGCTGGACACGCCGCCGCTCACCCGCAGCCTCGGCTTCGACCTGCCGATCTATCCGTTGAAGGGCTACTCGGCGACCCTGCGTCTGGCCGCGACGAACAGCGCGCCGCGGGTCAGCGTGACCGACGAGACCCGGCGGATGGTGGTCAGCCGCCTGGGCGACCGCATCCGCGTCGCGGGCAAGGCCGACCTCGTGGGTCATGATCCGCGGCTGGACCAGGGGCGGGCCGGGCAACTCGTCCGGGACCTGCGGCGGATCTATCCCGACCTGGACCATGACGGGCCGCCGGAGTTCTGGGCCGGCCTGCGCCCCATGACGCCGACCGGGGTGCCGATCATCGGCCGGAGCCCGGTGGACCGCGTGTATCTCAACACCGGGCACGGCTCGCTCGGCTGGACCATGGCCTGCGGATCGGCGGTCCTGATCGCCGATCTGCTCGAGGGCCGGAGCGGCGAACTGGATCCCTCGGACTACGAATCGGGGCTTCCGGCGGACTGATCCTCGCCGCCATAGGCATAGACGGGCGACATGTTCACCACCGAGATCGCACGCCATTTGCGGAGCAGGTAGCGGAAGCGGAGGTCGTAGTAGAAGCGCGGGTCCTCGAGCCCCGTCAGCCGGCTGATCGCGGGACCGAACGGCGGCAGGGATTCGTAGGTCAGACGGCGGCGGCGCAGGGCGCCCAGTTCGCTGCGCGAAGTAGTCACGATCAGTGGCGCGAAGCGACGGTTGATCGCGACAGCTTCGCCGATCTCTTCGGCCAGCCCGTCGATCTGATCCTCCGGCGTCTCGATCAGATTGAAGGCGATGGTCCGCAGTTCGCCGCGCGGCAGGCTGAAGGCTGCAAGCCCGGGCGAGGGCCGGTAGCTCAGGGCAGAGGGTCGGCGGATCCGGTCGAAGATCGCCGCCGCCCGACGTGCGTCCTCGTCGCCTGCCGTCCCGTCCGTCTCCACGGCCGGAACGGTGTCGGTCGGCGCGCCGCGCCGCATCCAGTTCCACAACCCGCGCCGCGGCTCGGCCACAGCGGGCGCCGGCTCCGGCGCCGGAGCGGACGTGGCCGGCGGGAGATCCATGGCCTCCCGGACCGGAATCCGCAGCAGCGCGCCTTCCCCGCCGCCGTCCCGCGCCGCGGTCAGCAGATGGTGCTGATCCTCCACCAGCCGTCGATGATTGCGCTCGCGCACGGAATAGCCGGCCAGAAGCTGCGCCTGTCGTTCCACCTGCTGGCGCAGCCTCTCGTTCTCGCTGGCGAGCGCGGCGTAGCCCCGGCGAAAGGCGTCGCGCAATCCCGCCACGACCGCCTGTTCATCCTCGTCGCCGCGCTTCCGATCGTCAGCCGTCACGTCTGTCCCCGTCCCTTGCCGGCCAGCCGTAAAGCGCCAGTGTCCGGTCGATCATGGCTTCAAGGCCGAACTCGCGGCGTACGAAAGCAGCCGCTCTCTCGCCGAAGCGGTAACGCATGTCGGCGTCGCTCACCAGAGCTTCGAGCGCATCGGCGATCCCGCCGGGCCCGTCGCGCGGCAGCAGAATGCCGGTCTCGCCGTCGACGAAGGTCTCGGCCGCGCCGCCCGAAGGCGTTGCCGCCACCGGCCGGCCAAAGGACTGTGCCTCGATCAGGACGTTGGGCAGCCCTTCGGTCCGCGAGGTGAGCAGCAGAAGATCCATGGCGGCATACTGAGCCCACATGTCGCTGCGCCGGCCGGCCAGGACGATGCGGTCGCCGAATCCCGATTCGGCCAGGCGTCCCTCCAGCCGCGCCCGCATCGGTCCGTCGCCGACCAGCCTGCCGTCCACATGCCGGTGCCGCCGGCAGAGTTCGATCACCGCTTCCAGCCAGAGTTCCGGCCGCTTCTCCTCGGTCATCCGCATGACCCCGCCGATAACCACGCGCCCGCCCGAGGGCAGTGCCGGACCGATATCGTGGCGCATGGCGTCGAAGTCGTAGCCGTTCGGCAGATGCCGGATCGCGGTCACCGGCGCCCCCAGCCAGCGGGCATAGTCGCGCCTGCCCGCCAGGCTGTTGTTGAGCAGGGTGACCCGCGGGTTTGCGGCCAGCAGACGCATCCAGTCCCTGAGATAGGGCCGGTTCCGTCCTTCCTTGCGGTCGGGGGCAAGACTGCGCGTGCCGATGATGATGCGCGGGACGCCTGCCAGCAGTGCCGCGAGGGCCGTCATCGCGCCGGTCATGTCCTGCCAGCCATGGGCCACTGCGGGGCGGCGGCGCTCGAACAGACGGCAGAGCCCGGCGATCGGTTCGGCGAGATTGGCCGGCAGCAGCGCCAGAAGAGGCTCCGCCGGCGCCATCGGCACGGGCAGCTCGATCGCCCCGCCATTCCGGCCGGCGAAGAGATCCAGAACCTCGACGCCCGCCGCGGCGAGTTCTTCGCCGAAGGCCGCATTTCCCGACCGGCCCGGGTCCTGGAGCGTTGCAACCGCAAGTTCCGGCGCGTCGCCGGCGCGCCGCCGCGCCAGGCCCAACGCTGTCTTGGCCAGCTGTCGTTCTGCCCCGCCTGCCCCAAGGGTGCCGGAGACGAGCACGACACCGCGCCCGGGCGGCCCATAGGGACGGATGCGGTCGCACATGCCGACCAGCCACCTCAGCACGATATCGGGCAGGACCACAACGTGGTCCGCGAGATACGGCCAGGCTTCCGGCTCGACCGTTCCGAGGGCGCGCGCGATGTCCTCGAACCGGCGGCGCTGGGTCTGGGGCACCTGCCTGCGCCAGCGCGGGTCGCCGCTGCCGCGATACAGCAAAAGCGCATCGGAAACCCGGCCGTCGGCCAACAAATGGCCGGCGGCGCGGCGGCGGCGGCGCAGCGACTCCTGTCCCTCCGTTCCGATCGTCCGCTCACGCAGTTCCGCCGCCGCACGCGGAAAGCGGAAGCGGTCCAACAGCCGCGCCACGGCAAGCCCCTCATCCGCTCGCAACAGAGCGGCGACGCCATTCGCTGCGGTCCTGGCGGCCTCTGCCGTCTGCCCCAGACGTCGATGCGCCGAAACGGAAAGGTCGAGGGTCTGGATGTCGGGCCCCGCCTCGCCCTCAGCCTCGTCGAGGGCGTCGAGCACCTTGTCGAAACGGCGCACGCGCGCCTCCAGACGGGCCAGGCCGCGCCGCGCGACCGGGTTGTCCGGGTCCTGGACCAGCAGTTCCTCAAACAGTTGGCGGGCCTGATCGTCGCGTCCGAGCTGCAGCGCCGATTCGGCCGCGCGTTCGGTGATGAGCGGGAGACGGGGCTCCGGCGCGGCGAGCGCGATCTCCAGCACGCGGGGATGATTGCGGCTGCGGCGGTGCTCCTCGAGCAGATGCAGCCGGAGACCGTCGAAGTCCGGCCGGGCGGCGAGCACGCGCTCGAACTCCGCCGCGGCGGGCACCGAAAGCCGCGTACAGCAGGTCCGGAGCGCTTCCAACACCGTCTCGTCGCTGACGCCCTTCTCCAGCGCATGGCGGTAGAGAGGCAACGCCTCCGCAAACCGCCCCCTCAGGCGCAGATGCTCGGCGATGTCGAGGGTGCGCCGGATGGCGGCGCCGTCGGCGCCGGGCTGTCCGTGGGTTGTGGTGCGGTTCATCGGTCCAGTTTCGGCCGCGCCGGCGAAAACCTCAATCGGGCACCAGCGCGGCGATCGCATCGGCGGCGGCTTGCGCGCCGTTGTCGCGGTAGTGCGCCGGCCGGGGCGGCGAACGTCGCGTCATCACGCGCGAGAAGGCTGCGCCGAGACGCTCGGCCAGGTCCTGTCCGGGGTTTGCCGGAACAAGCTCGGCTTCCCCCCGTTCCGCGGCATAGGAGGCCCGGAGCGCCTGATCGTCCACTTCCATCTGATTGGGCACGAACACCGCCGGCAGGTCGGAGGCCATGATCTCATGGAAGGAATTGTATCCGGTGGCGCTGGTGACCAGGTCGAAGGCGTTGAAGAACCTGGCCAGAGGATAGGTGTCGAGCACGGTCACATCCTCGCCGTAGTGCGGCTGGGCGCCGGCGATCTTCCAGCGCGCGAGGAAGATGCGGGTATTACGCACATGGCGGGCCGCGGCAATGGCGGCGGCGGCGGCGTTCCAGTTCCGCTCCACGCCCGCGCCGAGCTGGATCAGCACCGCGCGTTCACCGTCGGCGATCCCGAGGCGGGCGCGCGCTGTCGCGCGGTCGAGAAGTTCCCCTGTATCCAGCAGCCGGATCGGCGCGGTCGCGACAAAGGCGAAAGGCGGCGGCGCCAGTTCGTTGGCGCGGGTCGTGGGGCCGTGGTCCTTCTCCGCCGCCAGCTCGCCGGGCTCGACGACGAGATCGCAGAAGGCCTGGGCCTGGAGGTTCTTGTAGACCTGGCGGCGGTCGCGCCACATCGGCCGCCGGATCCAGGCCAGCCTGCGCCCCTCGTCCGATCCGGTCACGGCATCCTGCACCCATGGGAAAATGGCGGTGCCGTCCTGCACGATCACCCGGCAATCATAGAAGCGCATCAGGCCGTCGAACTCCTGGCGGAGTTGCGCAATCCATGCGTTGCGGGAGATCTCGAGGACTTCATGACCGGGGATGTGTTCGACCACCGCACCCGGCAGCATGTCGAAGGCGTCAAGCGCGGGCGAATTCGAGATCACGGCCGGGGTGACGTCGGCCGGCAGCCGACGCGCGATAGCGAGGATCCGCGTGGCGTGGCCCATACCCGTGCCGTTGATGCAGACAAAGGCGACGGTGCGACTCACGCGGCGGCCCCGGCAAGGCGGACAACATCCGCCACCCACGCTTCCGCCGCCCGCTCCGTCGAGACGCCGGCATCCTGAGCCTCCCCCATTGAATTGGTCCATCCTGATGTTTTGGAACAAGGAGGATCAGAGATGGCAAGGAAGCGTCACAAGCCTGAGGAGA